>ENA-OQIC01000036-OQIC01000036.1-human-gut-metagenome-genome-assembly--contig:-NODE-36-length-51555-cov-2.852337_pt1 | contig 51555 bp, 53 predicted proteins | sample MGYA00242572_ERZ504736 | MGnify/ENA primary metagenome ERZ504736 (study PRJEB26092, sample SAMD00036201) | human gut metagenome | host: Homo sapiens | study: EMG produced TPA metagenomics assembly of...
TTTTCTTCTTCTACCGCTGTAGCTCCTGAATGGTGATACGACGGTTCGTATTATCAGATAGCACACTATTTACTATCTCAGACACCATTTGCTTCAATTCTTCCAGGAATTGACGAGCATCGTAAGTTTTCTTTTCTATCTCACGCAATTTCTTTTCCCAGATACCCGTCAGTTCAGCCGACTTCAGCAACTCTTCATGAATCAACTGAATCAATTCCACTCCGGTAGGGGTAGCTATCAGATTCTTCTTTTCCTTACGGATATAGTTACGTTTAAAGAGAGTTTCGATAATAGCTGCACGAGTAGAAGGACGGCCGATACCATTTTCTTTCAATGCATCCCGAAGTTCATCATTATCCACCAGCTTACCGGCTGTTTCCATCGCACGAAGCAGGGTAGCTTCCGTATAGGGTTTAGGCGGCTGAGTCCATTTTTCATTCAAATCCGGTATATGCGGACCACTTTCCCCTTTCACGAAAGCAGGAAGCACGTTTTCATCTTCACCTTCTTTTTCTTCATTCAGATCTTTTACGTCTTTGGCAAATACTACCCGCCATCCCGGTTCCAGAATCTGCTTACCGGTTACCTTGAACTCGATACTATCAACCTCTCCCATCACTGTTGTAGTAGAAACTTTGCAATCAGGATAAAAAACCGCTATAAACCGGCGAGCTATCAAATCAAATACCCTACGCTCCATATCCGTCAGGTTTTGCGGATGAACTCCTGTAGGAATAATGGCATGGTGATCGGTTACTTTCGAACTATCAAAAACCTTTTTCGACTTAGGCAATGAAGCTCCTGCCAACGGCGTAGTAAGTACTTCATAATCTTTCAGTCCTTTCAGGATATTCGGACACTTAGGATAAATATCGTCACTCAGGAAAGTAGTATCTACACGTGGATAGGTGGTCACTTTCTTTTCATAAAGAGATTGGATAAGTTTCAGAGTTTCATCGGCAGAATAGGCAAATTTCTTATTGCATTCCACTTGAAGAGAAGTCAAGTCGAACAGACGGGGAGCATACTCCTTTCCGTCTTTTTTAGCCACAGAAGTCACGACAAAAGGCAGATCTTTAATGCGTTCCACCAATGCCATCCCTCTTCACGATTAGCTATCGGATCAATGCCCCGGTTCTCTGTTTTCTTAGCCTTACCACCGGACTTTTCTTCTTCAGCCGCCAGCTCTTCATCACTTTTACGAATAAGGGCCGAGAAAGTTGTATCACGATACATGGTTTTCAGTTCCCAATATTGTTTAGGCTGAAAATTTTCAATATCCAGTTGCCTGTTGACGATCAGTGCGAGTGTAGGGGTCTGTACTCGTCCGATCGAAAGCACTTGCCGATTCTGCCCATATTTTACAGTATAGAGCCTCGTGGCATTCATCCCCAGCAACCAGTCACCAATAGCCCGGGACATCCCCGCCTCATAAAGTGGTTGAAAATCCTTCTGATCTTTTAGTTTCGCAAATCCTTCTTTAATAGCTTCTTCTGTCAGTGAAGAGATCCACAAACGTTTTACCGGACACCGCGCTCCGGCTTTCTGCATCACCCACCGCTGAATCAGTTCTCCCTCTTGACCGGCATCACCGCAGTTTATTATCTCATCAGCCTTTTGCATCAATCCCTCAATAATATGGAATTGTTTCTCGTAAGTAGGATTCTCTATCAGTTGATGCCAAAACGTGGAGGAATCATAGGCAGGCTGCCCAGGCTCCATGACTTCCAGCCGGGAGTATATTCGTGAGGTTCTTTCAGGGTACAAAGATGACCGAATGTCCAGGTAACCTGGTATCCGTTTCCTTCAATATACCCTTCTTTCCTTTCGCGGGCTCCTAAAATATCAGCAATATCACGTGCCACAGAGGGCTTTTCGGCTATGCAAACTATCATTTGTTTTTCTTATTATAATGAGAATTGAGCAGACAAAGGTACAAAAAAATAGGAAGGGAGAAGTAGTAATCCGTCTCCATTTATTTTGTAGCTTTGCTTCGTATAATCTTTAAAATCCGAAAAAACATGAAAAGCTACAAATTATTATTGGCATTTACCTTATTCCTTGCATTTGCTTTCAATATGAAAGCACAATACGTTCACGAACGTTCCGACCAATATACGCCTCCTGAAGATAGTCTGGTAATACAAAAACTACATCACTGGCAGGACCAGAAATTTGGAATGCTGATTCACTGGGGTTTATATTCTGTTGCAGGAATCGTAGAATCATGGTCTATCTGTTCGGAAGAGGCAGATTGGATTCCACGCGACAGCACTATGGCCTATGAAGACTACAAAAAATGGTATTGGGGGCTGAAAGATTCATTCAATCCTACCCGTTTCGATCCGGAGCAATGGGCACAAGCGGCGAAGTCAGCAGGTATGCGCTATGCAATATTTACAACTAAGCACCACGACGGATTCAATATGTTCAATACGGCTTTCTCCGATTTTTCAATAGCCAAAGGCCCCTTCCAAACAGATCCCCGGGCAGACGTTGCCAAATACGTGTTTGAGGCTTTCCGTAACAATGATTTAATGGTAGGAGCCTATTTTTCTAAACCGGACTGGCATTCGGAATATTATTGGTGGCCGCGCTACGCCACTCCCCGACGTACACAAAATTACAACATTGACAAGAATCCCTGGCGTTGGAATCAGTTCAAAGAGTTCACTTACAATCAAATCGGAGAGTTAATGCATAACTACGGTCCGATCGACATTTTATGGTTAGACGGCGGATGGGTAAACAATCCCGGAACGAAGTCAGTCTTAGACATGGACCGTATTTCACAAATGGCACGACAGGCACAACCGGGTATTTTATTCGTAGACCGTACCATCCATGGCAAATATGAAAACTATCAGACCCCGGAACAGCAAATTCCGGACAAACAACTCCCCTACCCGTGGGAAACTTGTATGACACTGGGAGTAGACTGGGGATATACTCCGCATGCAGTATTCAAATCACCAGTTACAGTAATAGCAAAACTAATGGAAATCGTAGCAAAAGGAGGAAGTTTATTACTTGGTGTAGGTCCTACCCCCGAAGGGGTATTACAGGATGAGATTGTCAGCCGTCTGCAAACCATAGGAGGATGGATGAAGAAGAATGGTACGGCTATCTACAACACTGTTACAACACCCCAATATTATAGTGAAGGTATCTGGTTTACCATGAATAAAGATGGAAAAACGATGTATGCATTATATAGTAATCCGGAAACTGAAAAGTTTCCCGACTATATAGAATGGGAAAACAATATCCCTGCAAAAAGAAGTGCCATCTATTGTTTACAGAACGGGAAAAAAGTAAAATGGGAAATAAAGAATAACCGAGTACGTGTCTACCTGCCTCAAAACCTAAAGACAGAAGTTAATGCACTCGCATTCTCTTTTACCAGACAAGCTATTCAATAAAGCGCAAAGGACAAACATCCGATAATAAGCCAACGGATAGAACCCAAAAGAGGCGAAGTATTTTTCATACTTCGCCTCTTTATTGTCATTCTTTAAAGATGGTCTTTAATCCTCATCCATCAGGATTTCCAGAATCTGACAAGCAGCCTTGGCCACCGGAGTACCCGGACCAAAAATAGCAGCCACACCAGCTTTATACAAGAAATCGTAATCCTGAGCAGGTATTACACCACCGGCAATTACTACGATATCTTCACGTCCCAGTTTTTTCAGTTCTTCAATAATCTGCGGAACCAAGGTCTTGTGTCCGGCCGCTAACGAAGAAACTCCCACTACATGAACATCATTCTCTACCGCCTCACGAGCTGCTTCGGCAGGAGTCTGGAACAACGGTCCCATATCCACGTCGAAGCCACAATCGGCATATCCGGTAGCTACTACTTTGGCACCACGATCGTGACCGTCCTGGCCCATCTTTGCAACCATAATACGGGGTTGACGTCCCTCTTTCTTTGCAAACTTCTCAGTGAGTTCGCAAGCGCGCTTAAAGTCAGCGTCGCCTTTGCTTTCTGATGAATACACGCCTGATATAGTTCTGATTATTGCTTTATAACGTCCTACTATTTGTTCGCAAGCATACGAGATTTCACCCAATGTAGCACGAACACGGGCAGCTTCTACCGCCAACTCGAGCAAATTGCCCTTACCGGTTTTCACACATTCAGTGATAGCGGCCAGTGCCTTGTCCACTTCGGCCTGATTACGACCTTCTTTCAAACGCTTCAGGTTCTCGATCTGCTCTTTACGAACAGCAGTATTGTCTACTTCAAGAATATCAATCGGATCTTCTTTTTCAAGACGATACTTATTTACACCGACAATGGTCTGCGATCCGCTGTCGATACGTGCTTGTGCACGGGCAGCCGCTTCTTCGATACGCATTTTCGGAATACCGGTCTCGATAGCCTTTGCCATACCTCCCAACTTCTCGATTTCCTGAATATGTTCCCAAGCACTGTGAGCCAATTCATTGGTCAGAGATTCCACATAATAAGATCCACCCCACGGGTCTACGTTCTTGCAGATATAAGTCTCTTCCTGAATATAGATCTGAGTATTACGGGCAATACGTGCAGAAAAGTCTGTCGGCAAAGCAATAGCTTCATCGAGAGCATTGGTATGCAACGACTGGGTATGTCCCAGTGCAGCAGCCATAGCTTCGATACAAGTACGTCCCACATTGTTGAACGGATCTTGTTCTGTCAATGACCAACCGGAAGTCTGAGAGTGCGTACGCAGTGCTAGAGATTTCGGGTTCTTCGGATTGAATTGCTTCACAATCTTCGCCCATAACATACGTGCTGCACGCATTTTGGCAATTTCCATAAAGTGATTCGTTCCAATGGCCCAGAAGAAAGAGAGACGCGGAGCAAAAGCATCAATGTCGATACCTGCGGCAACACCTGCACGGAGATATTCCAAACCGTCAGCCAATGTGTAAGCCAATTCGATATCGGCTGTCGCACCAGCCTCCTGCATATGATAACCGGAGATAGAGATAGAGTTGAACTTCGGCATCTTCTGTGAGGTATATTCAAAAATATCAGAGATGATTTTCATTGAGAATGCAGGTGGATAAATATAAGTATTACGCACCATAAATTCTTTCAAAATATCATTCTGGATCGTACCGGCCATCTCCTCGAGTTTAGCTCCTTGTTCCAGTCCGGCATTGATATAGAATGCCATGATCGGGAGTACAGCACCGTTCATAGTCATAGATACGGACATCTTGTTCAAAGGGATACCATCAAACAAGACTTTCATATTCTCGAGTGAACAGATGGATACACCGGCCTTACCCACATCACCTACCACACGTTCGTGGTCGGGGTCATAGCCGCGGTGTGTAGCCAAGTCGAACGCAACCGACAGACCTTTCTGTCCGGAAGCCAAGTTACGGCGATAGAAAGCATTTGACTCTTCAGCTGTAGAGAATCCGGCATACTGGCGGATAGTCCAGGGACGAAGAGTATACATCACTGAATACGGACCACGCAAATAGGGAGGAAGACCGGCAGCATAGTCCAGGTGTTCCATTCCTTCAAGGTCTTCTTTGGTATAAACAGGCTTTACGCAGATGTGTTCCGGAGTCTTCCAGTTGGCTTCGATTCCGTTAGCCTTTTGCCATTCCGCACCGTTAGCGGGCTGGAATGCTGCGTAGATATCTAAGTTTTTAAAATCTTTTCTCATCTTACTTCAATAATTTAGCGTTGAACTCTTTAAGCGTTTCCAGTACATTGACACGTACGTGGATGAAGTTCTCGATACCGGCAGCTTTCAGCTCTTCGGCACATTCCGGATTTCCGGCAATGATGAACATGGCACGACCGTTCAAGCCCGGAAGGCCGGAATAGCGTACTCTGCATATTCGTCATCGCTTGAGCAAAGCACCACAATATCAGCTTTGGCAGCCATCGCTGCTTCCACGCCTGCTTCAACCGTTTCAAAACCAAGATTATCAATCACCTCATATCCGGCACAAGCCAGGAAGTTACAAGAGTATTGTGCACGTGCCTGACGCATAGCCAGATTACCGATTGTCAGCATAAAGGCCTTCGGACGTTTGCCGCTGGCTTCCGTTTCCAGGCGTAATGCCTCAAATTGACTTGCAGCACGATCGAAGTTCAATGTAGCAACATCTTTTTCGCAAGTATCGTGCCCGCCACAACAACAAGTCGCTTCTACCGGTTTCTTATCACCGGCTTTTTCATTGAAATTAGGGAACTGGTTAGTACCCAACAGGACTTCACGACGCTGAGCCACCGCTTTATGGCGCGCTTTGTTACTTTCGTTTACAGCCGCCTGAACAGTACCGGCTTTCAAAGCAGCATAGAAGCCGCCTTCTTCTTCAACGGCAAGGAAGATTTCCCATGCCTGCTTAGCGATAGATACCGTAAGGTTTTCAATATAGTAAGAACCGGCTGCCGGGTCAATCACTTTATCGAAGTGTGATTCTTCTTTCAACAGCAACTGCTGGTTGCGGGCCAGACGTTCGGAGATTCATCGGGAGTTTCATAGGTTTTATCGAAAGGAACTACCGTCATTGAATCTACGCCTCCCAATGCAGCAGACATTGCTTCTGTTTGTGTACGAAGCAGATTCACGTGAGCATCAAACAATGTCAGATTGAAAGTAGATGTTTCGGCATGTACCTTCATCTTGGCAGCACAACGGCACTCACCGTTAGGTCCCTTGTTTTCGCAATCACGCAGACATTCGGGATTGTAAGAAGCCACAATGTTCGCCCACAACATACGGGCAGCACGGAATTTTGCAATTTCAAGGAAATAATTAGAACTGATACCAAAATTAAACTTAATTTTCTTAGCCACGATGGCAGCGGGAATCTCGGCTTCAGTCAACTGATTCATATATTCATTACCCCATGCCAATGCATATCCCAGTTCCTGAGAAATATAAGCACCCGCATTATTCAGGGTCAGTGCATTCACATTCAGCACACGATATTTGGGTAATTGTGCAGTAGCTCGATCAGGGCTTTGGCTGTTTGCACCATGTTTCCCTTTTCTTTGCCTTTGGCCAGCATCTTATTGAAGAAGTCATAATTGATAGAGCCTTGCAACTTCGTCAAATCATAATCCTTTTTCTGGAAATAAGCTACCAACAAATCGGCAAGCTCCACTACATGTCCCTGACAGGTAGAAAAATTCAGTTCAACACATTCTGCACAAATGTCGTTCAACAATGTCTCAATGTATTCCGCATTGAGTTCTTTTGCTTTTACATGGAAAGAAAGAGAATCGATGCCTTTGTTCAGAATATCCAGAGCTTTCGCATTGGCTTCTTTCGGAGATTCCACCTTAATCTCCTGACGAACCAACCACTCATTACTATTCTTCTTCGTGCCTCTTAAATAAGGGAATTCTCCGGGAAGCGCATCGGTTGTTTTAAGTCCTTCCAGGTCTTCCATCCGGTAGAAAGGTTTTACCTTGAATCCTTCGTTTGTCTTCCAAACGAGTTTCTTCTCAAAATCAGCTCCTTTCAGGTCAGCTGTGACCTTCTCCATCCACTTCTCGGTGGAAACAGGAGAAAAATCTGAGAAGAGTTTTTCTTTACTGTCTGCCATAGTTTATTTATTTTAAATTAAAATAAGATTGTTATCTCAATTTATGTCTCTAATTCTTTAATCAAAATGTAAGATTGCGACTTGCAAATATACTGAAATACTCTAAACCTCACGCTTTTTTTAGGGAAAATTCGCACTACCTGCTACCCCTGTGACTTCCCCAAATAAAAGGCAGGCAAATATTTGATTACCTCCGATGTTATAGCTAATTTTGCACCCGTTTACATAAAATTATAAACTACTATATTATGGATTGGTTACAAGATTTATTATGGAACCCCAACTCCGTAGCCCACATCGTCTTCCTCTACGCTTTCGTAGTGGCGGCAGGTGTCTATTTGGGAAAGATCAAGATCTTCGGAGTCTCTTTAGGGGTTACCTTTGTTTTGTTTGCCGGCATCCTAATGGGACATTTTGGCTTCACAGGCGATACCCATATCCTACATTTCATCCGCGAATTCGGATTGATATTGTTCGTATTCTGTATCGGTCTTCAGGTGGGGCCTTCTTTCTTCTCTTCATTTAAGAAAGGCGGAATGACCCTAAACATGCTGGCCGTAGGAATTGTGGTATTGAACATTGCCGTAGCAATGGCGCTCTATTTCATTCTGGGAGGCAGAATCGAGCTCCCCATGATGGTAGGTATCCTGTACGGTGCAGTCACAAACACCCCGGGACTCGGTGCCGCACAAGAAGCACTGAATCAATTGAGTTATTCCGGCCCGCAGATTGCATTAGGTTATGCCTGTGCTTATCCGTTGGGAGTAGTAGGTATTATAGGCTCTATCATCGCAGTGCGTTACATCTTCCGCATCAACTTCGCCAAAGAAGAAGAGAACTGGAATCAAGAGACTGACGGCACACACCACAAGCCACACCTTATGAGTCTGGAAGTACACAACGAAGCCATCTACGGAAAACCCTGGGCACAATCAGCAGCTTCCTCGGACGTCCGTTTGTTTGTTCGCGCATCCGTAAAAACGGGCACGTCAGCATTCCGAACCACGGCACTATCCTGGAACAGAATGACCAGTTATTTGTGGTATGTTCAGAAGAAGATTCAGATGCCATTGTAGCCTTTATCGGACGCGAAGTGCAAGTAGACTGGGAGAAACAGGATATGCCGATGGTATCACGTCGTATCTTGGTAACCAAACCGGAAATAAACGGAAAGAAGCTCGGTATGCTGAACTTCCGCAGCATGTATAATGTCAACATTACCCGTGTCAACCGTTCGGGTGTCGACCTGTTTGCTAACCCCAACCTGATACTGCAAGTGGGTGACCGTGTCATGGTAGTAGGCTCCGAAGACGCTGTAGAACGGGTAGCCAGCGTACTTGGTAACTCTTTGAAACGCCTCAACGAACCGAACATTATCACATTGTTTGTGGGCATCTTCCTGGGTATCCTGTGCGGTAGTCTTCCCATTGCATTTCCGGGTATGCCGACTCCTGTCAAGCTCGGCCTTGCCGGCGGACCGCTGGTGGTAGCCATTCTGATAGGACGTTTCGGACACAAACTGCATCTGGTAACTTATACAACTCAAAGCGCCAACCTGATGATACGTGAAATCGGTATCGTTCTCTTCCTTGCCAGTGTAGGTATCGAAGCCGGAGCAAATTTCGTGGATACGGTAATCCATGGAGATGGTCTGCTTTATGTAGGTTGCGGTTTCCTGATCACGATTATTCCTTTGCTGATAATCGGGGTCATAGCACGTTCGTATTATAAAATCAATTACTTCATGCTGATGGGATTGATCGCGGGTAGCAATACCGACCCTCCCGCATTGGCCTATTCCAATCAGGCAACCGGTAGCGACGCACCGGCAGTAGGTTATTCTACCGTATATCCGCTATCGATGTTTCTCCGTATCCTTGCGGGACAAATGATATTGTTGCTAATGATGTGATAACGATACACCCTGATACAGCAATGGCCAGTTACCATGTTTTTATTTACATAGTAATTGGCCATTTCTATATGGTAACAGCTTCTATTACAAAGCCAGTTTCTTCACCACAAATTCTTCTATAAACCTTACCGTTTCATCAATTCCCAATACCGAAGAATCGATGCAAAGATGATAGGTCGCAGCTGCTCCCCAGGTTTTATAGCTATAGTAATTATAATATTCCGAACGCTTCTTATCCGCCTTATTCATTTTTCGGCGGCTGCTTCTTCAGAAATTCCGTGGATGCGACACAGACGGGCTATACGATCCTCTTGCGAAGCAGAAATGAAAATATTGGCACAACGGGGATGTTCACGCAAGATGTAATCGGCACACCGCCCCACAAACACACAGGATTTATTTGCCGCAAGATGCCGGATGACATCACTCTGGATTTTAAAAAGAGCATCATTGCTCAGGCAATTGGTGCAAGGCATGGCACCATCACTAATAAAAGGAAAACGCATCCCAAACAACCCGCCGATAATACCCTGAGAGGCTTTCTCGTCGGCTTTCTCGAAAAACTCCCGACAGAGTCCGCTTTCCTCCGAAGCCAGATTAATCAGTTCTTTATCATAGAAATCGATGCCTAACCTGGCTGCCAATTTTTCTCCGATCTCTTTTCCGCCACTGCCCAACTGACGGCCGATATTGATGACATAATTACCATTCATAGTACTTTTGTATATTGGTTCAATAGCAAACATACACATTATTTCCGAAAGAAGAAAATAAATAATGTACCAATATACAGAGTGCCGCATTTCTTATCAATTGGTAACTTTTATCCATTTTCAGAGTCGTATCTTTGCAGCCGCTAAAAAAATAAACATTGTTTTTATGAAGGACAGCATTGACTTCGGAAATATGGAAATTCCGAGACTATTCAGGAAATTATTGATTCCAACAGTACTTGGAATGGTCTTTTCCGCCGTGTTTGTAATCACCGACGGTATATTTGTCGGTAAAGGTATAGGCAGTGATGCCCTGGCAGCGGTCAACATCACGGCTCCGCTATTTATGATAACCACCGGCATCGGACTGATGTTTGGAGTGGGCGCATCTGTTGTAGCTCCATTCACCTGTCACAAGGTAAACGAAAAGTTGCGAGTATCAACATCACACAGCACTTGCCTTTTCGGCCTTACTTATTCTAGTGCTATCGGCACTCTGCTGCTATTTCGCAGAGCCTATCGGCCGATTACTCGGCAGCTCGGAACGGTTGTTGCCTCTGGTGGTGGAGTATATGAATTGGTACGTACCTTTCCTCGTATTCTACCTGCTCCTAAGCGCCGGCATGTTTTACATCCGCCTGGACGGATCGCCCAACTATGCATGATGTGCAACGCCGTATCGGCCATTATCAATATCATACTCGATTATGTCTTTATTTTCCAATTGGGCTGGGGAATGATGGGAGCTGCTTTTGCCACCAGCCTGGGCACTATGGTCGGCGGATTGATGACACTCATTTATCTCCTCCGTTTTTCCCGTAACGTAGGTATTTACCGTATCAAGCTGAGCTGGAAAAGCATGCGGCTTACCTGCCGTAACATCGGCTACATGATCAGGCTGGGATCTTCCGCCTTTATCAGCGAGGCATCCATTGCCAGCATGATGTTCCTGGGGAATTATGTATTTATCAGCCATTTGGGAGAAAGCGGTGTAGCCGCATTCAGCATTGTATGTTACTTCTTTCCTATCATTTTATGGTATACAATGCCATCGCCCAATCGGCACAACCCATCATCAGCTATAATTTCGGACAACAGAACCGGGACGGGTCGCACGTACCATCCGGTTGGCATTGAAGACAGCTTTAGGCTGCGGCATTTTTTTCTTTGTCGCCACTCTGGTATTCAATCACCAGATAGTCGGGCTGTTTATCGATAAAAGCTACCAAGCCTATGATATTGCGGTAAACGGCATTCCTTACTTTGCAGTCGGCTATCTGTTTTTTGCGCTCAACATAGTGGGCATCGGCTATTATCAAAGTATCGAACGTGCCCGGCGCGCCACTGTCATCACCCTTTTCCGGGGAACATTGTTCATGCTGGCAGGTTTCCTGCTCTTGCCTCCGGTGCTGGGAGTAAGGGGCATTTGGCTGGCCGTTCCTTTGGCCGAACTGCTGACCTTATTGCTTATTATCGGAATTTACCTGAAGGACTCTTTCGCCGTTCGCCGATGATATGTATCTTTGCATCATTCAAATAGATGCAAAGAGTCTTATGGAAACATTTATTGAAAAGTTCAGAAACAGCTATCATCTTTCAGAAAACGACACGCAAACCCTGCTCAGCTATATGGAGGAGATCCGTTTCAAAAAGAAAGAAGTCATCGTCCATGAAGGCTCCAAAAACGGAAATCTGTATCTGATAAAGCAGGGCATCTGGCGTGCCCATTATCTGAAAGATGGAGTGGACACTACCATTTGGTTTGCCGGTGCAGGCGAAGCTGCCTTTTCGGTATGGGGATATGTGGAAAATACTGCATCGCACATCACGATTGAAGTCATGTGCGATAGCATAGCCTACTGTATTCCGGGATCAACCCTGAACAATCTTTATGCTTCATCGCTCGGACTCGCCAACCTGGGACGGCAACTGATGGAACGGCAACTGCTCAGCCTCGAAAACTGGCTGATCAGCGCCGGGAGCCCCAAAGCTAAAGAACGTTATCTGACTCTTATCAAAGAACATCCCGAACTATTACAAAATGTGCCTTTAAAGCATATAGCCTCTTATTTGTGGATTACACCACAGTCGCTGAGCAGAATCCGGAGAGAAATGAAAATGTAATTTCGGAGCTTGACACAGCGACAGAGCGGGTGAAGACCTCAACAGAGGCTTTGCCATACTCCTCTTTCCATATTTCTCTCGTTATACCAATCATTCGCTCCATTTAGTCCTCAATCTCTTTCCTTTCTATCTCTTTTTAGTTACCTTTGTAAGGAACCGAATACGAGTTGCACAACTGGTACATGACGAGTTGCACAACTGGTATACGACGAGTTGTACAACTGGTAACGTACAAGTTGTGTAACCGGTACATCGAATCATATTAACCTTTCATACAAAGCACTATGGGACTCATTTATTTAGTCAGAAAGAAAAAGTTCAGAACAGCCGAAGGGATCAGAGAACTCTATTTTGCCATCCAGCGGAAACTTCAGAAAAGAGGTGGCAAGAACGAAGAAGACCTTGCCGAAATCCTTTCGGCAAACAGTTCACGAAGCAAAGGGGAAGTATTGAGCATCCTCACCGATCTGCCGGACGTGATAGAAGAGATATTGAAAAATGGAGAATCCGTATCCATCAGAGGGTTGGGATCGTTTCATGCCTCCATTACAAGCAATGGCTTCGAGCATCCGGAAGATGTATTGCCTCACGAGGTACGGGTATCCAAAGTATATTTCATTGCCGACCGCAAGTTTACCCAACGTGTCAGCCGGATGAAATTCTTTCGCTACCCACTATCCAAATACTTCCCAAAGGACTTGTTACGACCCGAAACAATCAGGGAAGAAGAGACTCGGGAAGAGGAACCGGAGTTCACTCCTGACGATAACGAATGAAACGGATACCGCATAAAAGACATGGAGCTTGTCCGGCATCTCTGCCCGATCAAAAGAGGAATCTGATACACCCCATTACAGACAGATGACAGCAGCCTCCGGATTCATGAGTAAACTGACGAACCGACTTGAACTTCAGGCCTGCGTCATCCGGTGGTCTGCGGCAAAGGAGACCGGTCCGGGACAAGTTCTCTGTCTCGTTCCCGAACCGGTTTATCAAAAGACATATCCCAGATTTACATAAAATCCCACCTTATGAGATCTGCTGGAGTATCCCAAAGAAGCCTCGAGCGGACCGAACAGACTATCGTAACCATATCCCACACTACCGCCCCAAACCGGTTTTGCTCCCCAGATATCAAAAAAGTTATCATTCCGGAAAGCCACGTTTCCGGTAAAGGTGACATAGTTCTTGCTACCGATACGCTGCCGCAACTTCAGGCTTGTCACCAGAACAGAGTTGTCCACAATCTCCAGATTCGTGATGCCGGCAAAAGGAAGTTGTTGAGGCAGATAGTGCCCGAAATTCTCGCCTCCCATGGCATTCAGATACGGATAAGGTATATTTTTACCGATAAGCACCCGCCCATACAAAGAGGGAATCAGGGCAAAACGATCGGTCAGTGAAAAGACACCGGCCCATGATGCCGCAAGGGCAGAGAAGGGAGCATGGCCTTTATAATGTGTCAGATTATCGGTATAGAGCGAGTAGCGTCCCTGCACATCGGTCCCCTTGGAAGGGAAATATCCCTTGTTGTACGTATTGTAATGCAACTGTGCAAAATAGCTGAAGAAGTGTTGGGGCTTCACCTCCAGACGCTGCCCGCCGGTGTTGTAAAGAAAGTCTTTATACTTAAAGAACTCAAAATTCAGCCCGGCGCCAAAGCGCAGGTTGCGAAACCATACATCCGAGAATCCAAACTCACCCGAATGATACTTATAAGTAGTATTATAGGAACGCCTTCCGTGATCGTAGATATTGATATCGTTGTACTCAACTGATAAGCAAAATTGAAATTGCGCATCTGCATCGGTGCCAATGTATATTCGACCCGGGCGAGATAACGTTTTCCCAGCCTTCCCGTCACCGAAACCCACGAAGGAACACGCGTCTCGAGCCGGCTCCTGACGTTCAACAGAAGCGAGGCAATCTCTTCCGAATCAAAACGGATACCCAGATTAAGATTACGTTCATACTTCTCTTCCAGGATGAAGTGCAACTGATATCCCTGAGGGGTGTCGGTCAGTTTATAGCTGACATTGGAGTAAGCCTGACTGCCGCGCAAGGTGGTCAGAGCTTCATAAAGCTGTTCCATACGCATCTTGCTGTTTTCCTTCAGGTGACAGCGATGCATGATCCATTTCTTGTCACTATCCTCGATGCCGTCAAAAGTGATCTCCTTAACAAAAATGTCTTTCGAAGACCACAATGAACTGAACGGACCATGACGCGGGGCAACATAGTTCTCAGGCAGTCCTATTTCCTTCTTCAGCTTTTGCAAAGCGGTCCACTGTTCACGGGCAGCCTCTTCGCCCCGGTTCACCAAAGTATCGAGCGCGGGAATATTGAAACTTGCAGCAGAATACCCTTTCACATCCACCTTGATATAGACAGTGGCCAGTTTGATATTCTCTTCGTATCGGGTCTGCCCGGTCAGATTGATAATCTGATTGAAGATTTCACTGAGGTTGTTCAGTTCATCGGCAGTGCGGAGATCATTCTGCACATCGACACCGATAATGACATCAGCTCCCATGGCACGGGCTATGTTGGTCGGGAAATTATTTTTCATGCCACCGTCCACAAGAATCTTATCACCCAGGCGCACCGGAGTGAATACGCCGGGAATAGCATACTGGCGCGCATGGCGGTAGCCAACACTCCATTATGAAATACGACTTCATCTCCGTTTACTATATTCTCCGAAACACAGGCAAACGGGATAGGCAGTTTATTGAAGTTGATGGAGTCGTGATAACCGACTGTCAGTTCCGAAAAAAGATTGGCCAGATTCTGGCCTTTGATAACGCCTCCGAACACATTGGCCTTCAGATTCTTCTTTAAAGGAACAGAGAGGACGTAGGTTTCCGAGTTCTGACGTTCGGTCATGGTCTGGTCTTCCCAACTGATACGGTCGCTGAGCAAGAGAGGCCAATTCTGATGATTGACCATGCTATCGAGCTGATGGGGAGTATAACCGATGGAATAAAGCCCGCCGATGATGGACCCCATACTGGTTCCGACAATATAATCGATAGGGATACCTGCTTCTTCAATCACTTTCAGAGCGCCGATGTGGGCCACTCCCTTGGCACCTCCACCACTCAAGACCACAGCAACACTCTTACGCTGCTGGGCATGTACAGGTGAGAAAACAAACAGACTGATACACAGGATAAGGACAAAACAGATTCGCTTTTTCATGACTACTACATTGGTTTCTGATCATTACAGATAAAAGACAAATGCCGGCTGCAATTTGTTTAGCCCACCGGCATGAAAGTAGTCAATCCTTATTTTTGCTTCAACCGAAAGAATAGAATAAGGTGTGCATAAAGGAAGACGGTCCGCATGGTATACGCCGCAACGTTCTCCGGCAGTTGCCACCGAAGTCAGGCAGCCTGTCTGCCATGGATACGGAACAAGCGGAACTGCCACCACAACATCCCCGCCGAGATCAGACTGGCTATCAAGTCGGAAACAGGCATACTTACCCATACGCCTGTCTGACCGAAATACCGGGGCAGGATCAACAGACAGGGAATCAGTATCAGCACCTGACGGGTGATAGACAGAAAGATAGCTTTACTCGCCATCCCGATGCTTTGGAAGAAGTTCGACGTCACCATCTGGAACCCGACTATCGGGAAAAACAGCACCACAATCCGAAGTCCTTCGGCCGACTGACGGATCAATTCTTCGTGGGAAGTAAAGATAGATACGGCCAAACCGGGGATCAACATTCCCATCAGGAAACCCGTAGTTGTTACAATGGTGGCTCCGTAAATGGTAAGCTTCAACACACGGGTCACCCGGGGATAGAGCCGGGCGCGAAATTATATCCGGCTATGGGCTGCATCCCTTGGTTCAGCCCCATCACAATCATCACAAACAAGAAAACAAGACGATTGACAATACCAAACGCACCGATAGCAAGATCTCCGCCATATTTTTTCAACCCCTGGTTAATCAGGATTACGATAAAACACGACGCAAGGTTCATCAGGAAAGGAGCCATACCGATGGCGAGCGAGTCGAATACGATTTTCCGTTTCAACCGGAAAATGCCCCGATGAAAATGGAGCAACTCTTCCTTATTGCTGAATAGCCTGAACTGCCACATCAGAGAAATGACCTGTGCCAGGATAGTGGCTATGGCTGCTCCTTGAATGCCCCAGCCGAAGCCGTAAATAAACAGAGGATCGAGAATCGTATTGATAACCACTGTAGCAATAGTGGCATACATTGCCTTTTGCGGATGACCGGCCGAACGAAGCACGGCATTCAGTCCCAGGTAAAGATGGGTAATGACATTACCATAAAGGATCACTTTCATATAATCGCGGGCATACCCCACAGTCTCGTCGCTGCCTCCGAAAAAATAAAGGATAGGATCGAGAAAAATAAGGGTAAGTATCGTAAAAGCAAGCCCGATGATGATATTCAGCACCAATACATTTCCCAGCACACGTTGCGCCGTATCGTAATCTTTTTGTCCCAGCTTTACCGAAACCAGCGTGGCAGCCCCCACTCCGACCAGCGAACCGAAAGCCGCCGCAAGATTCATCAGCGGAAATGTCAGAGCAAGCCCCGAAATAGCCATCGGACCAACCCCGTGACCAATAAAAATGCTGTCTACCATGTTGTAAAGTGAAGATGCGGTCATAGCGATAATAGCCGGAATGGCATACTGCATCAAGAGTTTTCCAATCTTTTCGGTGCCCAGCGCAGTGGGCGTCTTTTGTCCTGTCATACCTATTATTTTGAGGGTGCAAAGATACAAATCTATTTAGAATTAAAGGTGAAGAATAAAGAATAAGAGTTACAATGCCGTATTTCTAAGAAAAGTTTCGTATTTTTGCCTCCAAAATTGAGTTAATATCTAACGAAATGAACATATTAGAACTAAGTGAACAGGAAATCATCCGACGTAACAGTCTGAATGAACTTCGCGCGATGGGCATCGAACCCTATCCCGCAGCAGAGTATGTAACCAATGCTTTCTCAACTGATATTAAAGCCGAATTCAAAGATGACGAGACACCCCGCCAGGTATCCGTAGCCGGTCGCATGATGAGCCGCCGCATAATGGGTAAAGCCTCTTTCATTGAATTGCAGGACTCTAAAGGCCGCATCCAGGTATATATCACCCGTGATGACATCTGCCCGGGAGAAGACAAGGAAATGTACAACACTGTGTTCAAACGCCTGCTCGACTTAGGCGACTTCATCGGAATCGAAGGCTTCGTATTCCGCACACAGATGGGCGAAATCAGTATCCATGCACAAAAGCTGACGGTACTCGCCAAATCGATCAAACCACTGCCTATTGTTAAATACAAAGACGGCGTAACTTACGACTCTTTTGAAGATCCTGAATTGCGTTACCGCCAGCGCTATGTCGACCTGGCTGTCAACGAAGGCGTTAAAGATATTTTCATCAAACGCAGCAAAGTATACAGTTCCATGCGCGAATACTTCAACTCAAAGGGATACATGGAAGTGGAAACTCCGATCCTGCAGGCCATTGCCGGAGGAGCAGCCGCGCGTCCGTTCATGACTCACCACAATGCTTTGGATATTCCTTTATACATGCGAATCGCCAGTGAGCTTTACCTGAAACGCCTTATTGTCGGCGGTTTTGAAGGTGTATACGAGATCGGTAAAAACTTCCGTAACGAAGGTATGGACCGTACACACAATCCAGAATTCACCTGTATGGAGATATATGTAGCCTACAAAGACTACAACTGGATGATGGAATTTACTGAAAAAATGATCGAAAAGATCTGTCTGGACGTAAACGGTACTACCGAAGTAAAAGTAGGCGACAACATCATCAATTTCAAAGCGCCCTATAAGCGTGTCACTATGCTGGGAGCCATCAAAGAGCACACCGGTTACGATCTGACAGGAATGAATGAAGAGCAGATTCGCGAAGTTTGCAAGAAACTGAACATGGAAATCGATAATACGATGGGTAAAGGTAAACTGATCGATGAGATCTTCGGTGAGTTCTGCGAAGGCACTTATATACAGCCTACATTCATCACGGATTACCCGATCGAGATGTCTCCTCTTACCAAGAAGCATCGTGACAACCCTGAACTGACAGAACGTTTCGAGTTGATGGTAAACGGTAAAGAGTTGTGTAACGCATATTCTGAGTTGAACGATCCGATCGACCAGTTGGAACGTTTCGAAGACCAGATGAAGCTGAGCGAAAAGGGAGATGATGAAGCGATGATCATCGATAAGACTTCGTCCGTGCATTGGAATATGGTATGCCTCCTACTTCGGGTATGGGTATCGGTATGGACCGTCTGACTATGCTGATGACCGGTCAGTCGACCATTCAGGAAGTATTGTTCTTCCCACAGATGCGTCCGGAGAAAGTCGTACCGAAAGACAGTGCTTCCAAATTTATGGAACTGGCATTGCCGAAGAGTGGGTACCTGTCATCCAGAAAGCAGGATACAATCAGGTGGCCGACATGAAAGAGGTTAATCCGCAGAAATTCCACCAGGATATTTGTGGCATCAACAAGAAATACAAATTGGAACTGACCAATCCGTCAGTTAACGATGTAGCCGAGTGGATACAGAAAATTAAATAAATTAAGAATGAAGAATGGCGATGAGGAGCCGGAGCATTTGACCTCCGGCCTTCCCTGCACCATTCTTCATTCTTCATTTTTAATTCTTAATTTATAGAAATGAAATTACCCGGTAAGATAGCGATAATGGGCGGAGGAAGCTGGGCTACAGCCATCGCAAAGATGTGTCTGGCTCAGGAAGAGTCTATCAATTGGTATATGCGGCGCGACGACGCATCGCCGATTTCAAACGGCTCGGGCATAATCCAGCCTATCTGACAGGCGTAAAGTTCGACATGAAGCGCATTAATTTCAGCTCCAACATCAATGATGTGGTGAAAGAGTCTGATACGCTAATCTTCGTCACCCCTTCTCCATATCTGAAAGCTCACCTGAAAAAGCTGAAAACACGGATCAGAGACAAGTTCATTATTACCGCTATCAAAGGTATTGTCCCCGATGACAATCTGATTGTCTCGGAATACTTTAACAAGGAATATGGCGTTCCTCCCGAAAATATTGCCGTACTGGCCGGTCCATGTCATGCCGAAGAAGTGGCTCTGGAACGTCTCTCTTATCTCACCATCGCTTGTCCGGACAAGGATAAAGCACGCGTTTTTGCCCGCCGACTGGGCAGCAGTTTCATCAAGACTTCTGTTAGCGATGACGTGATAGGAATTGAATACAGTTCCGTACTGAAAAATGTATATGCCATAGCAGCAGGCATCTGTAGCGGTTTGAAATATGGAGACAACTTCCAGGCCGTACTGATATCAAACGCTATCCAAGAGATGAATCGCTTCTTAAATACGGTACATCCGATAAACAGAAACGTAGATGAATCTGTTTATCTGGGTGATTTGTTGGTGACCGGCTACTCTAACTTCAGCCGTAACCGTACGTTTGGTACCATGATCGGTAAGGGATACTCTGTAAAAAGTGCCCAAATTGAAATGGAGATGATAGCGGAAGGATATTATGGAACAAAGTGTATTAAGGAAATCAATAAACATCATCACGTAAATATGCCGATACTGGATGCTGTATACAACATCTTATATGAGCGCATATCTCCGATGATTGAAATAAAATTGCTGACTGACTCGTTTAGATAAACAAGGAAGCAGACAAATAACTCTTTAACTCCTAAATAAAGAAAGATATGATTAGTTTGAACATTGAAAAAACTTTTGGATTCATTTCCAAGGAATCGGTTTCTGCCTACGAAGCTCAGGTAAAAGCCGCACAGGAAGCGCTGGAAAACGGCACTGGTAAAGGTAACGACTTTCTGGGGTGGTTGCATCTGCCCTCTTCTATCAGTAAAGAGCACCTGGCCGACCTGAAAGCTACCGCACAAGTATTGAGAGACAATTGTGAGGTAGTGATCGTAGCCGGTATCGGAGGAAGTTACCTGGGTGCCGTGCGGTGATCGAGGCATTGTCAAACAGCTTCACTTGGTTACAGGAAAAGAAAACAGCACCGGTCATGATTTATGCCGGCCACAATATTGGTGAAGATTATCTGTACGAACTGACTGAGTTTCTGAAAGATAAAAAATTCGGTGTAATCAATATCTCTAAATCCGGTACAACTACAGAGACCGCTCTGGCATTCCGCCTGCTGAAGAAACAGTGTGAAGATCAACGCGGCAAAGAGATGGCAAAGAAAGTAATCGTAGCCGTTACAGATGCCAAGAAAGGTGCGGCACGCGTTACTGCAGATAAAGAAGGATACAAATCTTTCATTATCCCTGACAATGTAGGAGGACGTTTTTCCGTGTTGACTCCGGTAGGTTTATTGCCCATTGCAGTAGCCGGATTCGATATCGAGCAACTGGTAAACGGTGCTGCCGACATGGAGAAAGCTTGTGGAGCCGATGTTCCTTTCGCAGAAAACCCTGCAGCGATTTATGCCGCTACTCGTAACGAGTTATACAAGAACGGCAAGAAGATAGAGATTCTTGTTAATTTCTGCCCGAAGCTTCACTACGTAAGCGAATGGTGGAAACAACTTTACGGAGAATCTGAAGGAAAAGACAATAAAGGTATCTTCCCGGCAGCAGTCGATTTCTCTACAGACCTGCACTCGATGGGTCAGTGGATTCAGGAAGGTGAACGCACAATCTTCGAAACAGTGATCTCTGTAGATAAAGTGAACCATAAGTTAGAAGTACCTTCGGATGAAGCTAACCTGGATGGCTTAAACTTCCTGGCCGGCAAGCGCGTAGACGAAGTAAATAAAATGGCCGAATTGGGAACCCAATTGGCTCACGTAGACGGAGGAGTTCCCAATATGCGTATCGTGATTCCGGAACTGAGCGAATTCAGCATCGGACAATTACTCTATTTCTTCGAAAAAGCTTGCGGTATCAGCGGCTATCTGCTGGGCGTAAATCCGTTCAACCAGCCGGGTGTAGAAGCATACAAAAAGAACATGTTTGCTTTACTGAACAAACCCGGATACGAAGAAGAATCAAAAGCTATTCAGGCAAGACTGTAAGAGCCCAATAAAACAGGTATATAATAGAAAAGAGCGGTACTATCGGAAGTATCGCTCTTTCTATTATATACCGATCCGTCAGATCAATCGTCTTGTTTATCGGAAGTTTTGATTTCCAATTCATACTTGGCCCCTTCACAATTAACAGGTTTGGAGAAAAGGTAGAATTTAAGTTTCACTCCATCTTCGGTCACTTGCTGCACCTTTGCCCTGATACCTATTTGAGTCTGAGAAACTCCATCCTTAAACCCTAACTTGCCATTATCCTTATCCGTAAACTCTTTATCATCACTGAGCGTCTCTTCCGGCAAATCATTAAAATCAATCTCCACAGCAGTCTCTTTACTACCCGGAGTTTCCTCTTTTACCAGAAACGTATTCAACTCCTCTCCATTGCCGTCCAGTTTTAACGAAATTTCGAGTTCATCATCTACTTTGAGAGGAGGTAAGGCCTCCATTTGCCGGGTATAATCCATCTCTCCGTCATTGACGTACAGTCCCTGCATTTCGATCGTAGGACTTGGAACAGAATCTTTGCAAGCGGTAGTCAGCAAGCATAACGACAGTAAAGGGAAAAATAGTTTTTTCATGCAATCATATCACTTAATAGATTTTGCAAAAATACATATTCTGTTCGATTCACCAAAATAATCGTATCTTTGCACTCCAAATCAATAGGTATATATCATGTTTCAGGAAGCAATTGCGCAATATCTCAAGCAAAATCATTATGAATCTATCCAACTGAAATCCGTGCTTTTCGATATGGACGGCGTACTTTTCGACTCCATGCCTTATCATGCCGAAGCATGGCACAAGACCATGAAGGCCATGGCTGAATTTAAGTCGGGAAGAAGCTTACATGCACGAAGGCCGTACGGGGGCCGGAACTATCAACATCGTATGTCAACGTCAATTGGGACGTGACGCCACTCAAGAAGAAATAGAGAGTATTTATCTCGAAAAGAGCATCGAATTCAACAAGCATCCCCAAGCCGAACGCATGCCGGGTGCATGGGAATTACTACAAAAAATCAAAGCGGAAGGTATCATCCCGACCGTGGTTACCGGTTCCGGACAAGCCTCACTGCTGGATAGACTCGAGCATAACTTTCCGGGAATGTTTCGTCAGGAATTGATGGTGACTGCCTTCGATGTCAAATACGGAAAGCCGAATCCGGAACCCTATCTGATGGCATTGGAAAAAGGAGGATTGAAACCTAATGAAGCTATTGTCATCGAAAATGCCCCTTTAGGTGTAGAAGCCGGACATAAAGCCGGAATATTCACCATTGCTGTCAACACCGGACCTCTGAACGGGAAAATACTGCTGAATGCCGGTGCCGATTTATTATTCCCTTCAATGCAAGCCTTATGTGAATCCTGGGAGAAATTAGCCCGACTCCTACATTAATTGGTCAATAAAACTAAAATGGCTGATAATTGTTTAATTATCAGCCATTTCTTTGTACTCCCGAAGGAATCAAACCCTTATCTTAGGTACCGGAAACCTACATTCTATTCGTTGAACTACAGGAGCATTGTTTTTATGCGAGACAAAGTATAAAAAATCTTCGCATTTTCCTAATGATTCACCTTTTTTTGTAGTATTCATCTACCGAACGCTATATTATCAAATATTATTTTGCAACTCTTATGCTATATAAAACGATCAATTTGATAACATTTTAGCCTATTATTCATACAGATATAGATATTATTCATATCTTTGCCGACAAATAACAATCAATAAACCTATGAGTTACCTAATAAAACCTCAGAATTATAAACCTTTGCTTGACCTGAAACAGACAGAACTGGGCATCAAACAAATTAAAGAGTTCTTCCAGCTGAATCTTTCTTCGGAGCTGCGTCTGCGCCGTGTCACAGCCCCACTCTTCGTACTCAAAGGAATGGGTATCAATGATGACCTGAACGGTATAGAACGTCCTGTCTCATTTCCCATCAAGGACCTGGGCGATGCACAAGCGGAAGTAGTACACTCACTCGCTAAATGGAAGCGCCTGACCTTGGCAGATTATCACATTGAACCGGGTTATGGTATTTATACGGACATGAATGCCATCCGCTCGGACGAAGAACTGGGCAATCTGCATTCACTTTATGTAGACCAGTGGGACTGGGAACGGGTGATTACTGCCGAAGACCGTAATGCCGACTTCTTAAAAGAGATCGTAAACCGCATTTATGCCGCTATGATCGTACGGAATATATGGTGTACGAAATGTACCCGCAAATCAAACCTTGCCTGCCACAGAAGTTGCACTTTATCCATTCGGAAGAATTACGCCAGTTGTATCCCGATATGGAACCTAAATGCCGCGAACATGCCATCTGCAAAAAGTATGGAGCTGTATTTATCATCGGCATCGGTTGCAAGCTGAGTGATGGCAAGAAACATGACGGACGCGCCCCGGACTATGACGACTATACCAGCAAAGGGTTGAACGACCTACCCGGACTGAATGGTGACCTGTTGCTCTGGGACGATGTGCTGCAACGCTCCATTGAGTTGTCCTCAATGGGTATCCGTGTAGACAAAGAGGCTCTTTTACGCCAGGTGAAGCAAGAGAATCAGGAACAAAGACTGGAACTCTATTTCCATAAAAGATTATTGAATGATACGCTTCCACTCTCTATCGGCGGCGGTATCGGACAATCACGCTTGTGCATGTTCTACTTACGCAAAGCTCATATCGGCGAGATTCAGGCAAGTATCTGGCCAGAAGAAATGCGTCGTGAATGTACAGCCTTAATATACACCTTATTTAATAGCCTATGAACGTACAAATAGAAGAGAGCTGGAAAACTCATTTAGAACCAGAATTTGAGAAGGATTATTTCCGCACACTGACTGAATTTGTCAGAAGTGAATATAGCCAGTATCAGATCTTTCCCCCAGGAAAGTTGATATTCAATGCATTCAATTTATGTCCGTTTGATAAAGTAAAAGTAGTCATTATCGGTCAGGACCCCTACCATGGTCCCGGTCAGGCACACGGCCTTTGTTTCTCGGTGAATGACGGAGTAGCCTTTCCGCCTTCTCTGGTGAACATTTTCAAAGAAATAAAAGAAGATATCGGCACGCCAGCCCCGTCCACCGGTAACCTGACAAGATGGCTGAACAGGGCGTCCTGTTGCTGAACGCCACCCTGACAGTACGCGCCCACCAGGCCGGTTCACACCAACGTCGCGGTTGGGAAGAGTTTACAGATGCTGCCATCCGTGTCCTGGCCGAAGAAAGAGAAAATCTGGTATTCATCCTTTGGGGAAGTTATGCACAAAAGAAAGGTGCCTTCATTGACCGTAACAAGCATTTGGTACTCAGTTCGGCACATCCTTCTCCCCTCTCTGCCTACAATGGCTTCTTTGGGAATAAGCATTTCAGTAAAACAAACGAATACCTGAAAGCCCATGGAAAAACAGAAATAAACTGGTAAACAGAGCAAACTATCAAACGATAGTCGATAAACGATAAACAGCCGATATGCTTAAAATTTCTAATAGCATAAATTGCCGGCTGTTTATCGTTCGTCCATCAGATATTTAATACCACTGAATATTACTTTGAGTCTGACTTCTCTTATCCCACTTCAAGTCACGCAGGATACTTGCCGTAGCCCGAATCGTAAAATTATAATAGCGATAGCGCCGAAAGGCGAAATACTGGCAGACATATTGAAGCAATGCAAATCACGTGTAATCGTGCAAGAAGTCTGAGTGATCTCCTTTGCCTCGAAATCATATCCGGAATTGAATGTAAACGACCAATTATTGGAAATCTTCAGGTTACCCGACATGTTGATATTTTGCGTATACTTAAACGGATAACGCATCGTATTACGATTGATCGGCTTACTGCGATCCTCGGAAATACGGAACGAATAGTTCACATTCAGCGACCATGGCATCTTAAATACCTGATAACCGTCACGATCCGCCTGTGCTTTTTCTACCCTCTTCTCAGTAACCGCTTCGTCACCGGTAGAATTTCCTTTTTCTTCGTCGACACCGCCCTTTTTCTTCTTTTGATCGTTATCCTTATCTTTCCCGAACAACTTCTTCCAGGTATCATTATTGAATGTATAGTTGATGGAAGATCCCCATCCTGGAAACGCCCGAAGCGGCATAAGACCATTCGGTGCGGTCACCCACTATTACATTACCCGACTTATCGAATGTATAGGCATAGGTTGCGAATACCGCGTTCATATTCAGCGTATAGTTATTAAACTTCTTGAACTTCATACGCAAACGCATATTCAGGTTACTCCATGGTTGCTTCTTTGCAGCCATATTATAAGAAAGATTGAAACCGATTTCATCAATCAAACTGACTTTCACAAGAGAGTCTTTCTTGTTACGGTATTTCATCTCCAAGTTGTTCGACACATCAAAACTAACCGTTCCGGACTTTTCACGCGGAGCTGTACCAAACTGCTGACTGGAATAAGGCGAGTAATACTGATCATTACCGTCTGCATCACGATAATATTCCCAGAATTGCCCGAAACTTGGAGAGCCATTCAATGAAATCTGCGGGGTAAAGACATGGCGAATCTGTATCTCTTTTTTCTTCATAAACAGCGGCTGGTACATACCATACATCTTGGTACTTAAAGCCAGGCTGGCCGAATAGTTGAACACCCGATAGAATCCATGAATCGTATCACCGGGGTGTGTATCCCATTTCCGAGTAGTTTCGTCATAGCTCTTCATCACCTTACGGGTATACCAACGTTCAGTGTAATTAAATGAAGGTACCACCTGCAAATACTTGAAAAGAGTGAAAGTTGCCTGTACCGGGATGTTATGCTGCATTGCATTCTCCCATTCCCTGAAACCGGCTTTAAACAAACGGTCGTCTTTTGTCTTCAAGCTGTTGGTCAAACGTCCCGAATAACGCAATGAGATCTTTTCGTACCAACGCTCCTCACCTACCGCACGTTTACGCTTAAAAGGGAAAATAGTACTCAGAGTAATATTCAAGTCAGGCAGGGTGACAGCAATAGAAGAGTCACGCATGGTTTGCGCTATGTTGAAAGTACCCGCGAGTGTCAGCTTCTGATCCGGGAAACTACGAGAGTAGCTTACACTCGAAGTTTTTGTATTCTGGGTCATCAACTGAGAATTATAGAGGTTGTTGATATTGGTACGTTCGTAACTACTGGTAGCGAAGTTTACACTTGCCGAGAAAGTGCTGTTGGGACTCGCCTTCTGGTCTTGCCGGTGATTCCACACAATCTTGAAGTCTTTAGCAACCGAATAGTCCGGCATACCTTTATCCCCAAGTTTGGTTACCTGATAGCCGGCCTGTAACGAACCGGAATATTTATAACGCTTGTTATAATTGGTTTCCATATTGGCGGCCCATGAACCTTTAGTAAAAATATCGGCAGTCAGCTTGAGGTCCATCAGTCACTGACAGCAAAATAGTAGCCACCACCGGTCAAACCGAAACCACGGCTGGAGTCATCCATATAACTCGGCATGACAAAGCCCGAAGAATAGCTGCTGGAAAACGGAAAGAAGAAAAACGGTACGGCCAAAGGCAACGGTACATCTTCCACTACCAGATAAGCAGGCCCCGTTACCACATTTTTCTTAGGACGGACCTTGGCTTTGGTCAACTGCATATAGAAGTGCGGATGATCGTGGTGGTCGCAGGTCGTATATCGTCCATTCTCCATGAACAGTTCATCATTTGCGCCTTTCTTCGCATTGTTACCTACCACGTAGCCTTCCCCTGCTGGTAACGACGTTATTGATAAATCCTTTTTTACTCTTGAAGTTATACCGGATAGCCTTCGTTTCATAAGGAGTCTCTCCATCCTTAAACACCGGTTTCCCTTCTCCACTCCCACAGAGTCGATCACTCCACGGCATAGACCGTACTGCTGTCCATGTTCATGGTGATAATTTCGGCTCCCAGTTCGATGCTCTCGTAGTTCACCTTTCCATCTCCATACAAATGGGCAAATCCTCCTTGTGTAAAGACAATAGAGTCATTGGCAGAATATACAACGGGAGCGTCCAGGGGTTGTTTCTTTTTCTTCACCGATTCCGCCGACAATGTATCGGCCTTCAATACATTGGCTTTCAATGTATCGTTTTTCAGTGTGTCGACTCTCAGTGAATCGTTCTTAGGGGGGGAATAGACCACCGGCCCTTTCAACTCCCTGACACGGCGACGCTGAGCCATAGCTTCGTACGGAAGCATCAGGAGGATCAACAGTAGTATGGATGATATTATCGTATTTGCTTTCAATGGCGTCATTAACTAATAGAGTTTACGCTTGAAGGGGCAAAAGTACACAATCTTCACCAAATATACTTGAGAATCTTCATTTTTAATTCTTTTTAGGCACTAAAGAAATAGCTTACACCAATTGTTAAAACGTTGCAAACCTTCATCTCCATACTTGGCGATGCTCTTACGAGCCCCCTCCACAGTTTTCTCACGGTCGAGATGGGTTTTCGAAAAAAACTTGTCGGCAAAGCAAATCACTTGTTCTTCCATACTCACCGGCAACATTTCGCGATGGGGGACAGGAAGTTTTTGATCCATAATATCTTTCAGTGAAAGTCCCGCCCCGGTATGCCGTTCACAGACTAATGCGTGTCGGGGGAAACCTTCCTTACGGACAAGTCCGGCTCCGAGATATCCATGACAAATGTAAGGTTCCGTCCCAAAACATTGAATACCCGGAGCATGTGTCAGGAAGATACCAATATCATGCAGCATGGCGGCTTCTTCCAGAAAGACAGTATCCAGATTCAGTTCTGGATGTTTTACGGCGATCCATAGAGCTTTATCAGCCACCGACCGGCTATGCACGTTCAAAATATGTTTCAGTTCATTATCCTGAGGATAATATTTGTCTATCAAATCAAGCACTTTCATATTCTATTATTCATTAATTCAAAAACCACTTGCCATTGGTTTCCGGAATGGAACCCCTTCATAAGCCAAGTGTGTTCGATTGGTTTCTTAAGCACATTTCTTTCCTTCTTTACCCCTCTTTCCCGGCCTTGTTTAGTGGGCCCGGGTTCGTGTACCCATCAGCTCGGATACCCGAGCCCGCTAGATGAACAAGTCAAAAGTCGTTAATACTCCCATTCAGGCTTATCCAAGAGGGCAAACCGGCTAAACAAATTAACTTCTCCCACATAGAAAACAAGTCATGAATGACGAAGGTTCCTGCCAAAGGCAAAGATAACAACTGTTTTTTAATATGGAATGAAGATAATCAAAAGAATTGATTGTATATTTGTGCATTTCATAGTAACCCAGAAAATGGATCTGATATCATATTAAAAACAATCCAATATTTATTCCTATGACAAAACCTTCTTACAAACAGTGGATAGCAGCCTGTACTCTCACGAGTACATTGCTATTGGGAGCTTGCGGTCCCGCTCCCGTTACCAGAGACGCATCAATCGTACCGTTGCCTAACCAAATTCAACAATCCGGCAACGCTTTTGTACTAACCCCGAACACTACAATCGGTACCACCGACCCGGAATTACAGCCAGCCGCCCAATACCTGAAAGAAATTCTTTCGGCCGCCACGGGCTACGACCTCAGGTTAAAGAGGGCAAGGGGACAATCACTCTTGCGAAAGCCAACATCGAAGGAAAAGAAGGTGCCTATACACTTTCGGCAAAATCAGACCGGATAGACATCACAGGCAACTCTTATGGAGGGGTGATAGCCGGTATCGAATCGCTTCGCCAGTTATTCCCACCGCAAATCGAATCCAAACAAATCGTAGACAGTGTGGCATGGGCCATTCCCACGGCAGAGATTCAAGACGCCCCCCGATTCGAGTGGCGCGGGATTATGCTCGATGTATCCCGTCACTTCTACACCAAAGAGGAGGTAAAAGAATTACTCGACCTGATGGCACTCTACAAAATGAATAAGTTCCACTGGCATCTGACAGACGATCAAGGTTGGCGCATCGAAATAAAAAATATCCGTTACTGACGGAGAAAGGCGCATGGCGTACCTTTAATTCACACGACAGATCGTGTATGAAGTCCGCTAAATCAGAAGACAATCCGGATTTTCTGATTCCGGAAAACAAACTCCGCATCGTCGAAGGCGACACATTATATGGCGGATACTATACGCAGGAGGATATCAAAGAAGTGATTGAATATGCCAAAGTACGCGGGATAGATATCATTCCCGAAATTGACATGCCGGGACATATGTTGGCTGCTGTCAGCAACTATTCCGGAGTAGCCTGTACCGATAAAGTAGGCTGGGGAACCACTTTCTCCTCACCCGTCTGCCCCGGAAAGAATCGGCAATGGAATTCTGTAAGAATGTATATAGTGAACTGATCGACCTGTTTCCCTACAAATATGTACACATCGGAGGAGATGAAGTTGAAAAAGCAAACTGGAAGAAATGTCCCGATTGCCAGAAACGTATGCGGGATAATCATCTGAAAACCGAAGAAGAGCTGCAATCTTGGTTTATCCACGATATGGAGAAATTTTTCAATGCAAAGGGGAAAGAGATGATCGGCTGGGACGAAATCATCGAAGGCGGACTGAGCCCGACGGCTACCGTAATGTGGTGGAGAAGCTGGGCAAAAGATGCTCCCGCAAAGACAACTCAACAGGGAAACTCCATCATTTTCACTCCAAACGGACAGTTCTATCTGGATTATCAGGAAGACAAAAACTCTGTACGCAATATTTATAACTTCAATCCGGCAATCGAAGGATTGACTTCCGAACAACAGGCATTAGTCAAAGGCGTACAAGGAAACATCTGGTGTGAATGGATTCCTTCACGCGAACGCATGCAGTATATGGCTGTTCCACGCTTGCTGCTATCGCCGAACTGGGTTGGAGCCAACCCTCACAAAAGAACTGGAATGACTTTGCACAACGCATGGCAAACCAATTCGAACGCCTCAACATCATGGGTATCAATTATCGCATCCCCGACTTGGAAGGCTTCCATCGCAACAATGCTTTTATCGGTGAAGGAACCGTAAAGGTAACCTGCCTCGATCCCAATGCCGAAATTCATTATACGACGGACGGCAGCACTCCTACTCTGCAATCGCCTAAATACGAAGGGCCTATTCAAGTAAAAGAAACAACGGACTTTACGTTCCGCACCTTCCGTCCCAACGGAAAAGCCGGTGACATCTCCCGGACACGCTTCATCAAGAGCGAATATGCTCCGGCTACGACTGTCACTCCCTCTGCCAAAGGATTGCAGGCTGAATGGTATGAGTTTAAAGGCAACAAGTGTGCAGACATCACTAAAGCACCGCTGAACGGAACTTACCCGATAGAAAAAGTTATGATTCCCGAAAAGGCAAAAGGAAATATAGGACTGGTTATCAAAGGGTTTATTAATGTGCCGAAAGACGATATCTATACCTTTGCCCTTTTGTCGGATGACGGCAGTACGCTGGTAATAGACGGTGAACAGGTGATCGATAACGACGGACCGCACGGGCCGCGTGAAGTTATCGGCCAGAAAGCATTATCGAAAGGGTATCATCCGATAGAAGTACGCTATTTTGACCAAAACGGTGGCCAACTGAAAATGACGGTAACCGGCACTGAAGGAAACGAAATTCCGGCAAGTGACTTATATGCAAACTAACATTATTGTTCAAAGGATAAATTGACATGACACACAAAGGTGTGTCATGATCCACCACAGAGTAGCACCGAATTCTACAGATCGAACTTAATCTATTATTGATAAACGATATTTATCTGTGTAAATCGGTGTACTCTGTGGCGAATACGAGTTTAGGTACACCCTCCGATACACGGATTATAATTCAGTTCCGCTCCATAACACAAAAAATCGATATCATGATAAAACTTAAACTAAGCATTCTTGTATGGGCGATCGGCCTATCGATGACCGCCTTTTCTCAAACAACTTCGTCTTTGCGGGCGAAAGTGTTAACCTTGAACGACTATCCGGATGCTCTCCGGTTGTGGGAGTTATATAACGATTCCGCTTCTGTAATGGATAAAGCGACACAGTTGCATGCCAAAGTGTCATTATATTATTATTTCAACCGTCCCGATGAAATGCTCCAATGTGTTGACTCCCTCCTCACATTGTACCCCAAAGAATGCACCACAGAACAAAAGCTGGCATATTGTTATGTAAAAGCCGAAAAGCTTTTGGAAAAAGGGCACTATAAGAAATTAAACACTTGGTGGAAGTCTTTACGAAAAGACAAAAAACTCTACAGAGAAATAGAAAAGCAGGAAAACTTCCCTTGTTCGGAAAAGGCCATTCAAGGATTGTCGGATAAGGACGACTTCCGAATGGACTTTCCGGAAAGTTCATCGACAGTTCCCACAAGCTATACTTACCCGTTGGTACTTTCAGTGACGATAAACGGAACTACCCTGCCGGCTACCATTTTTGACACAGGGGCCCCTTATACTTTTCTGACCAAGGAAACAGCAACGAAATGCAACGTACAATGCATGGGTGACACCATACCAGTGAAAAGTATGTTCGGAACCTCACAGGCAACAACCGGATTCGTCAAGACATTACAGTTGGGCAGCATTACGTTTCATAATGTGACAGTCCATGTTTCTCTGCTCGAGAAAGATCCGATCTTTTCCGGACACGATGCTTTATTAGGGCTAAAGGAACTTCGTGGAATATCCGCCTTAGAGTTTGAGTTTGGCAAATTAACTTTGAAGCAAAAATCACTAAGAAGTCCTCTCGATCCCAATATGTGTTTTGCGGAAACTGGTTGTGCATTTTTATTTGCCAACGGACAGAACTATCTGTTAGATACAGGTGGAGAAGGCAGTTTCAGTAATACGCCTGATAGCGTCTCTACCAAGGTGATAGACGTAAACGGTTATCCGGTACAATTCTTCAATACATATACAACAATCCCTGCCGCCCAAAAATCGGGTTTATTAGGATTTCCATTTTTCTCCGGATTTAAAATTTGTACACTCGACTTCGATCGTATGAATTCTCCGGAGAAGGTTACCGACTCAGGAAAAGCTATTCGGAATTAATGAACAGTGGCGATATGATAGGACTCGACATTGAATACGAACGAATCAGCAAGACAACAGATGAAATGGGCAAATGGCTTACCAACGCATCACTCGAAATGATGAAAAACAAACCCGAAAGTTGCATTCAATACACAGACAGTCTTTTGGGGAAATATCAGCAGGAGCTTGGTGGCAGCATCATATATGTACTCAACCTCCGGACTGCTTCACTAGCCTATCTCGGACTCTATAAAGAAGCAGGCGATCTGATGAAGATGTGCGCACAAGCCGTACCGGACATGATAAACGGCTACAATAAATGCATGGCATTAACCCCCTTTGGCGTCCAGCAGCTCAGTTGGGAACAACCGGAAGTGACTCTAAACACCACTTTTAGCGAGAAAGGATTTTTGGCCTCGGCTGAGATAAACGGAAACAAGAATAAACTCTACTTTGCTCCTGATCAAATAAACTCAAGTATCTCGGAAGCGGATGCCGGAAAGTTAAACATGAAAATCATCGAATTCGAAGACCATACAACTGCAACGGGTAAAAAACGTATGGCTATAGCCAATGAATTGAAGCTGGGCAACCTACTGATAAAAAATGTACAATTCAATCTTACGGAAGGAAATGATATTATATTAGGCAACAGCCTTCTTCGTCTCATTCCTCAATTTAGTATAGAAAGCCAAAAGTTAGTACTGATGCAGCAAGTACAGAGTTTTACGAATGCCAAGCAATACCCTCTGCTCTTGATCAACTACACTTTCTGCTTTCGCGACCCGGATGACGATACCCAAAAATATTCGATAGGTAATCCAACTCCTTATACCCGAAAAATCACATTACAGGATTTATGTAAAAGCAGTGGTAAGATAGTGTTCGATATGAAAGATATGAAGCTACTGAAAATCAACTGAATCATAATAAAATTCTAATCTAACAGACACATACCAAATGATCATGAAAAAAATAATCACAGCAAGCATGTTGAGCCTCTTATTGGGAGGTACTGTACAGGCACAAAGTCTCCCTGTCTATCTGGACGATAGCAAACCGATTGAAGATAGAATTGAAGATGCACTTTCACGAATCACCGTTGAAGAAAAAGTAGCTTTGATCCATGCACAATCTAAGTTTTCCTCTCCGGGTGTAGCACGCCTTGGGATTCCGGAATTCTGGATGACGGACGGTCCGCACGGTATCCGTCCCGAAGTGTTATGGGATGAGTGGAATCAAGCCGGATGGACCAACGACTCTTGCGTTGCATTTCCGGCACTGACCTGCCTGGCGGCAACCTGGAATCCGGAAGCAGCACTGCTGTACGGACAAAGCATCGGAGAAGAAGCACGCTATCGTAACAAAACAGTATTGCTGGGTCCGGGCGTGAATATTTATCGGACACCACTGAATGGACGAAACTTCGAATACATGGGAGAAGATCCATATCTGGCTTCACAAATGGTAGTACCCTATGTAAAAGGTGTACAACAAAACGGAGTAGCAGCGTGTGTCAAACATTATGCACTGAATAACCAAGAAATCAACCGGCATACCACCAATGTTATTGTAGATGACCGGGCACTGTATGAAATTTATTTGCCGGCATTCAAAGCCGCAGTTCAAAAAGGGAAAGCATGGGCCATCATGGGATCTTATAACCTGTATAAGAATCAACATAACTGTCATAACCGGTATTTACTGAATGATATACTAAAAGGTGAGTGGGGATTTGATGGGGTCGTAGTTTCTGACTGGGGAGGTGTTCACAACACAGAAGAGGCCATCTATAATGGAATGGATATGGAATTCGGCAGTTGGACCAACGGACTTTCCAAAGGCATGGGAAATGCTTATGATAATTACTACTTAGCACATCCCTATCTGAAACAGATAAAAGAAGGTAAAATAGGGACAAAAGAATTAGATGACAAAGTAAGACGTATTCTTCGGCTGGCCTTCCGGACAACTATGAACCGTAACCGCCCGTATGGGGCAATGCTTTCGGAAGAACACATTGCCGCAGCCCGCAAAATCGGTGAAGAGGGAATCGTTTTATTACAAAACAAGAAGAACATATTGCCTATCGACCTGAACCGGACAAAGAAAATAGCCGTTATCGGAGAGAATGCATTGAAAATGATGACCGTAGGTGGTGGCAGTTCTTCACTCAAAGTACAGTATGAATGCTCTCCGTTGGATGGAATCAAACGAAGAATGGGCGATGGGATAGAGATCAGCTATGCCCGCGGATATGTAGGAGACACAGGAGGACAGTTTGATGGAGTCTCTTCCGGACAGAATCTGAAAGATGATCGTTCTGCCAGACAGTTGATCGAAGAAGCTGTACGCATAGCACAATCGGCCGATTATGTAATCTTCATCGGAGGATTGAACAAAAGCGGGCATCAGGATTGTGAAGACACCGACCGTAAAGGTCTTGAACTGCCTTATAAACAAGATAAAGTGATAGGAGCCCTGGCCAAAGTAAATAAGAACCTGATAGTAGTCAATATATCGGGAAATGCTGTAGCCATGCCTTGGATCAGTGAAGTCCCTGCCGTCATACAAGCTTGGTATCTGGGTACGGAAGCAGGCAATGCCATCGCATCAGTTTTAGTAGGAGATGTAAATCCGTCAGGTAAACTACCCTTTACTTTCCCGGAAAAGCTAGAAGACGTGGGCGCCCATCAATTAGGTGATTATCCGGGCAGGCAGAGAGAAGATGGCATATTCGACGAAAAATATAATGAAAGTATATTTGTCGGTTACCGCTGGACAGATAAACAAAAAATCCGTCCACTGTTTCCGTTCGGACACGGATTGAGTTATACCACCTTTGCTTACGGAAAGGCTACCGTAAACAAGAAAGTGATGAAAATAGACGAACAAATCGTTATCACTGTTCCCATAACCAATACGGGAAAGCGCATTGGGTCAGAAATCGTACAATTGTATATCAGTGACCTCAAATCGTCATTACCTCGTCCGGTTAAAGAACTGAAAGGATTTAGTAAAATACAACTTGCACCGGGAGAGACCCAAGAGGTCACTTTCTTAATTGATAAACAAGCGTTGAGCTTCTTTAATGATAGTCGTCATGAATGGGTAGCAGAACCGGGAAAGTTTGAAGCACAAATTGCGGCTTCGGCTACAGATATAAAGTCGAAAGTCACTTTTGAACTTGAGTAGACCCAATATTAGAAAAATACCATAGAGGCTATGTCAGAACTCTTTTTCCACAGCCCTTCATTGATCATCACAGAGTTTTAGATCAGAGAGTACGTGATAGGGCAATAATACACTGTGACACTTTTGACATAGCCTCTTATTTTTTATAAAGACCTTAAGTAGTCGCATCTTTCTAAAAAAGAGAAATTTTAAGGATATACTTACAAAATGGAAATCGTGATACGATCCGCTATGCGTCCATATAGCTCTATTTCATTTTAAATATATTGAATCACAGCAAACGAATCACAGCAAACTTATGTCAAACCTCAAATATCAAAAATCCGTCATAGAAGACAACCGGGAATTTATATTTCTTTTTGATAGACACGTGTATGTTCCCCCAAGGGTGATAGCAATCTCCTATATATACAAAATTGAAATGCTCATAATAGCCTGTATGAGTTGTACACAAGTATAAATTCCCGAAGCCTAACCGCCGGGTATCCTCTTCTACTGCTTTGATCAGTAAGTTTCCGTAATTATGCCCTCTATACTGCTCTTCGATGAATAAAGCAACCAACCACGGGTATAAGTCCATACGTGAATTAAAATCATTTGTGGCAAGTCCGGCACAACCTATAATTTCTCCTTCTCCATTTATCAGAAGATACCATTGTGGCAGAGGAGATTCCGACTCCAAACAAGTTCTGAAACAGTTATCATAAACCATTCTACTATTTTCGTCAGCCCACTTCCTTTGGAAATAAGCAATTGCCTCCTCTAAATATTGAGGGCTTTTCCGTAATGAAATGATATCCATAATTATAATCTTATTTATTAGCCGCTTACATTATTACTGCATTTTTCACTCTCTTTCTTCTCTTCTTCCAAAGTTGCCAGCTATTAATAATGTTTTGCCACAATACATAGCTTCCCGGCCCTACAGCAGAAAGTGGATTCAGATAAGTATGAGCCATCCAGATGGCAAGAATAGTATTTTTTTGCCCTAAAGCCTGTCCACCACTAATACGATCGTTGTATATACTGCCCAATGTTTTGCCCAGAAAAAATTGAAGACAACATGCTATCAGGGCGACAACCGCAATCATAATCTCCGTAAGTCCGTCTGCCGGATCATTAATCAAAGAATAAAGCGTTTGTGCAGTGACAATAGCAAGAGAAATTCCCCATAAATAAAAGGCCAGTTCATGATAACCCAACAGCACTTTATGCACTTTGGGAATAAACCTCTGCAAGAACCAGGCTGCTAAGAAAGGACAGATCAATAAAGGAAAAACCTTACTGAGAATCACCAGAAAAGCATCTATAAAACTAATACCGGGATTGGCCTCTATCAATGGAAACAGGATCGGAACAGCAATTGCAGCTCCAATATTGGCTATCAATGTATAAGTTGTCAGACTGGCGGCACTTCCCCCCAACTTCGATGTAATAACGGCAGCCGCAGTAGCCGTGGGGCAAATAACACAAACCATCGCTCCTTCTGCCACAATTTTATTAAAACGATAAAGTAGCAGATAAACAATCAAAGATCCGAATATCTGAATCAATAAAAGCCATAAGTGTAACGGCTTCGGTTTTAAGTCACGCGGAGATACCTTACAAAAAGTGAGAAGCAACATAGTGAAAATCAGTATCGGAGTAAGGAAAGAAAAGCTGATAAATACCGGATAACCAACAGCACCTACCAGCATAGCTATCGGAAGCGTCCAATTTTTCAAGAACTTCAGCATTGTTATATCGTTTAAATTTCAGGTGCAAAGTAACGTAAAAAACTCAAAACTTAACACTAAATAGTGAGTTTTCAACAAATTTCTGCTACATTTGCACATTATTTTATATGGAACTACGTAGACCACACATATTATATATATTGATTTGCCTTTGGCTACTCGTTTCTCCATCAAACGTCAGTAGCGTCTGGGCAAAAGATTTCGTTGTAGTTATTGACGCCGGACATGGCGGTCACGATCCCGGAGCCATCGGAAAGATATCCAAAGAAAAGAATATCAATCTGAAAGTAGCATTGAAATTGGGTAATCTGATCAAACAAAACTGCAATGATGTGAAGGTGGTCTATACCCGTAGCAAAGATGTATTTATACCACTTGACCGCCGTGCAGAGATTGCCAACAATGCAAAAGCCGACCTGTTTATTTCAATCCACACTAACGCTCTGGCCAATAACCGGACCGCAAAAGGTGCTTCTACATGGACATTAGGTCTAGCCAAATCAGACGCCAACCTAGAAGTGGCCAAACGGGAGAACTCTGTAATCTTATATGAAGATGATTACAAAACTCGTTACGCCGGATTTAATCCCAATTCCGCTGAATCGTATATTATCTTCGAATTTATGCAAGACAAATATATGGAGCAGAGTGTACACCTGGCTTCATTGGTTCAAAAACAATTCCGCCATCACTGTAAACGGGTGGACCGGGGAGTACATCAGGCCGGATTCCTTGTATTGAAGGCTAGTGCCATGCCAAGCATTCTGGTTGAACTCGGTTTTATCTCTACGCCTGAAGAAGAACGTTATCTTAATACAGAAGAAGGAAGTTCTACTTTGGCAAAAGGTATATATCGGGCATTTCTCTCTTATAAAAGAGAACACGAAATCCGTTTGACAGGCAGCAGCCGCACTGCACTTCCCAATGATGATGAAGTAACCGATACTGAGGTTGCACAGATAGACAGCACAGAAAGCGAAAACAAAAAGCCCCAAAATACTCCACGCACCGACAAGCTTGTAACAGAAGCAAAAACTCAACGCCCAATTGTTGTAGAAAGCACAACAAACGACTCCGAAATTACGTTTAAGATACAAATACTGACCTCTTCACGTCCACTATCTAAAAATGATAAACGACTGAAGGGATTGAAAGATGTAGATTATTACAAGGAAAATGGACTATACAAATACACTTACGGGGCATCGTCCGATTATAATAAGGTATTACGGACACGCCGTAATACAGTCACTCCATTATTTAAGGATGCCTTCATCATTGCATTCCGCAACGGAGAAAAGATGAATATCAACGAGGCTATAGCCAATTTTAAGAAAAGAAGAAATAAATAAAAAGACTAAATAACAAAACATGAAACTCATTACAAAAGAAGTCAGGATAGGAATAGCAGGTGTTGCGGCCTTGTGCTTACTCGTCTTCGGGATCAATTATCTGAAGGGCATCAACATGTTTAAGCCTGCCAGCTATTTTTATGTAAAATTCCATAATGTAAACGGTCTGGCACAATCGAGTCCAGTATTCGCCGATGGTGTCCGTGTAGGTATCGTCCGTGATATTGCTTACGATTACAATCAACCGGAAAATGTAATAGTGGAAGTAGAAGTAGATACTGACTTACGCATACCGAAAGGAAGCTCAGCCGAACTGGTACCGAACTGATGGGAGGAGTAAGAATGAATATTTTATTGGCCAACAATCCTCGCGAACGCTATACAGTAGGCGATACGATTCCGGGAACGCTGAACAACGGCATGATGGAGAAAGTTGCAGCAATGATGCCCGCTGTCGAAAAGATGTTGCCCAAATTAGACTCTATCCTTACTTCACTGAACACAATCATGGCAGATCAAAGCATTCCGGCAACTCTGCATTCTATTGAAAAGACAACAGCCAATCTCGAAGTTACCAGCCGTCAATTGAAAGTATTGATGAACAATGATATCCCACAATTAACAGGAAAGCTCAATACTATCGGTGATAACTTTGTTGTAATCAGCGGCAATCTGAAAGAAATTGATTATGCTGCCACATTCAAAAAAATAGACGCCACTCTTAGCAACGTAAAAATGCTTACAGAAAAACTTAACAGCAAAGACAACACTGTCGGATTACTGTTAAACGATCCACAATTATACAATAACCTGAACCAAACAACCATTAATGCAGCAAATCTGCTTGAAGACCTGAAGGAACATCCGAAACGATATGTTCACTTCTCTTTGTTTGGTAAGAAAGATAAGTAGAGAATACGCCTTAAATAGAATTTATCTAAATAAGCGTGTACCAAACGAGGATAGGATGAAATCCTTTAAAAGTCTATTCATAGACAGAAAGGATACGTGCACCAACTATCAGGTTAAAGAATAACAGGTGGACCGTCACGTGATAAGCAATTAATTAACAAGTAGTTATAAAAAAGCAATAGCTTCCCATGAGGAGTATTTTATAGGGAAATGATAAGTCACTGAAAGTAAACACATTATTCTTTCAGTGAGAAATACAAGAAAAAGGAGATTTGTTTTTCTCGAATAAGATTCCCAATTTTGCAACCGTAGAAGTTTTGCTTAATTAATAAATGTATTACAGCCGCTATGAGTGAATCGAGTCATGTCGGCCTATGGAACCGCTGTCTTGAAATTATTAGAGACAATGTTCCTGAGTCGACATACAAAACATGGTTTGTTCCCATTGTTCCTTTAAAATATGAGGACAAAACGTTAATCGTACAAGTTCCCAGCCAGTTTTTCTATGAATTCCTGGAAGATAAATTTGTGGACTTGCTACGTAAGACGTTATATAAGGTTATAGGCGACGGCACGAAGTTGATGTACAACGTGCTGGTGGACAAAAGTTCAGGGGCAACCGTGAACCAGGAGTCTACTACCCGCTCTACGGCTATTCCCCAATCCGGACTTCCCCGTGTTGATGAAAGGAAAGCTCCGGGCTTGCTGCGTGCACCGGCCGTTCAGGATCTTGATCCCCATCTAAATCCGAACTATAACTTTGAGACCTTTATTGAAGGATACAGTAATAAGCTTTCAAGAAGTGTTGCCGAAGCTGTTGCCGAGAATCCGGCAAAAACAGTCTTCAATCCGCTGTTCCTCCATGGAGCATCGGGAGTAGGAAAGACCCATTTGGCCAATGCCATCGGTACCCGCATCAAAGAGTTGTATCCGGACAAAAGAGTGCTTTATGTTTCAGCACACTTATTTCAGGTACAATATACCGATTCCGTACGTAACAATACAACGAATGACTTCATCAACTTCTACCAAACAATCGATGTATTAATTATTGATGATATTCAAGAATTTGCAGGTGTCACCAAAACACAAAACACTTTCTTCCATATCTTTAATCACCTACATCAGAATGGCAAACAGCTGATATTGACTTCCGACCGTGCTCCTGTATTATTGCAGGGTATGGAAGAGCGCTTACTGACCCGGTTTAAATGGGGAATGGTAGCCGAATTGGAGAAGCCTACCGTAGAACTGAGAAAAAACATATTAAGAAATAAAATTCATCGGGATGGATTACAATTCCCTTCGGAAGTAATCGACTATATTGCTGAGAATGTTAATGAAAGCGTGCGTGACCTGGAAGGTATTGTCATTTCCATCATGGCCCACTCTACCATTTACAATAAAGAAATCGATCTGGACCTGGCACAACGCATTGTTCGTAAAGTCGTTCGTTGTGAGACAAAAGCTGTCACTATCGATGATATCATCAACGTAGTTTGCAAGCACTTCGATTTGGAGTCATCTGCTATCCATACCAAATCAAGAAAAAGGGAAGTCGTACAGGCACGCCAAGTAGCCATGTATTTAGCTAAAACACATACAGACTTCTCTACTTCCAAAATTGGAAAATTCATAGGCAATAAAGATCATGCCACCGTTTTGCATGCATGCAAAACAGTAAAAGGGCAATGTGAGGTTGACAAAGGATTCCGATCGGATCTGGAAAACATAGAAACTTTACTCAAGAAAAGAAACGTGAGTAACGGTGAACGGTAGACGATGAACGATGGACATACTGCAAAATAATGTAAGATGTTCATCGTCCATCGCTCGCCCCCATTTATCGCTCACCGTTCATCGTTATTTAATCCATAAAGCCCTGCCGGCGAAGTACCTTCAACAGATTCTCAGACATAAATTCATTATCCTTCTTTGTATAGCGGACATCCGTGAATACTTGGGCCAGAGTCTCTTTCTGATTCTCTTCTATAAATAACTTATTCTCAGGCAAAGATTCCTTATAAGCATATACCGGTTTATATCTTCGGCGGTATAATCGTGATAGCTCTCTTCGTGTATAATGCCCTCTATCGGCAGACGGTCTACCTGTTTCGGAGATTCCGCCGGATATCCCACAGTCACTGTAGTAATGGGAAACACCAACTCGGGCAAGTGCAAAGCATCGATGATCATTGAGGATTATAGGTAGTAGTACCCAAATAGCAAATACCCAATCCGGCTTCCTCGGCAAGCGTACAGAAAGTCTGTGCAACCAATAAAGTATCCATAGCGGCATTCAAAAAGGACATTAAATTACCATATCCCGGCACCGCATTCCTTTCCTGACAATATTTGCAAAAACGACGAAAATCCGCGCAAAATGTCAATACAACCGGAGCCTCCTTTACCATCGGCTGATTAAAATGAGCCGGAGAAAGTATTTCTTTTTTCTCGGCATCACGGGTGACAACCACACTATAAAGCTGCATTCCACCCATCGTAGAAGCGCGAAATGAAGTTTCAAGCAAATCATTTAACAAATCCGGCGTAATATCTTTTTGCTGGTATTTGCGGATTGTCCTTCTGTTCTTAACTGTATCCATCATATCTTTTTTCTGCAAAGATATAAAAAGAATAATCATTCTATCTCATTTATAAAATAGAATAATTTTCTTTTTGGAAAACTTCAAGCGTCGAACAAAAGCATCATTCATTTGTTTATCAATTGCTTATCGTTTATAAACGGATAACTTAGTACCGGTTAATAAATTATCTCGTTTTTATTTTGATATACCAAAAAACATTCATAGCTTTGCAGGCACGTTTGTTAATGATAAGTAAGCTTCTACATATTTACTTATTAATAAAGAAATCTAAGACACATTGCATCGTGGAAAAGCAAATTTACTCTTACGAGGAAGCCTTCGAAGAATCTTTACGATATTTTCAGGGCGATGAACTTGCTGCGCGAGTTTGGGTAAACAAATACGCAGTAAAAGACTCTTTCGGAAATATTTACGAGAAGTCACCGAAGGATATGCATTGGAGACTTGCTAACGAGGTGGCTCGCATTGAAGCAAAGTACCCCAACGCACTAAGTTCCGAACAGTTGTTTGAGCTGTTTGATCATTTTAAGTATATCGTACCGCAAGGTAGTCCGATGACAGGTATAGGTAACGATTATCAGGTTGCTTCACTTTCCAATTGCTTTGTGATTGGTATTGATGGTTCTGCCGATTCATACGGTGCCATCATCAAAATAGACGAAGAACAGGTACAACTGATGAAAAGACGTGGTGGTGTAGGTCATGATCTCTCGCACATCCGTCCCAAAGGTTCTCCTGTGAAAAACTCCGCTCTGACTTCTACCGGTCTGGTTCCGTTCATGGAACGTTATTCCAATTCCACACGTGAGGTTGCTCAAGACGGACGTCGCGGTGCACTGATGCTCAGTGTATCGATCAAGCATCCGGACTCGGAAGCATTTATCGACGCCAAAATGACAGAAGGTAAGGTAACAGGAGCCAATGTTTCAGTTAAGCTGGACGATGCATTCATGTCAGCAGCCGTAGAAGGCAGAAAATATACCCAACAATACCCTATTGACTCCGATCACCCGACTACGGTAAAAGAGATCGAAGCTTCCAACCTATGGAAAAAAATTGTGCATAACGCATGGAAATCAGCAGAACCGGGTGTATTGTTCTGGGATACCATTATTCGCGAATCAGTGCCCGACTGTTATGCGGACCTGGGATATAAAACGGTTTCGACAAACCCTTGTGGTGAAATTCCATTATGCCCCTACGATTCTTGCCGACTGTTGGCCATCAATCTATATTCATACGTAGTCAATCCGTTCACCAAAGATGCCTACTTCGACTTCGATCTCTTCCATAAACATGTAGCACTGGCTCAGCGCATCATGGATGATATCATCGATCTGGAATTGGAGAAGATAGAACGTATCATAGAGAAAATCGATCAGGATCCCGAAAACGAAGAAGTGAAACACACCGAACGCGGACTGTGGGAAAAGATCTATAAGAAGAGTGGTCAGGGACGACGTACCGGTGTCGGTATTACAGCCGAAGGCGATATGCTTGCCGCTCTCGGAATGCGTTATGGAACAGAAGAAGCGACAGAGTTTTCAGAGAAAGTGCACAAAGCAGTCGCTCTGGGCGCTTATCGTTCATCAGTGGATATGGCCAAAGAACGCGGAGCATTCGATGTATATGACTCGGAAAGAGAAAAGAACAATCCGTTTATCAACCGCTTGCGCGAAGCCGACCCGGCATTGTATGAGGATATGAAAAAATATGGTCGCCGTAACATTGCGTGCCTGACCATCGCTCCTACCGGCACAACCAGTCTGATGACCCAAACGACCTCGGGTATCGAACCGGTATTCCTTCCGGTATACAAACGCAGAAGAAAAGTAAACCCAAACGATACCAACGTACGAGTCGACTTTGTTGACGAAACCGGAGATGCCTTTGAAGAATACATCGTATTCCACCACAAGTTTGTGACTTGGATGGAAGCCAACGGCTATGATCCGGCTAAACGATACACTCAGGAAGAAATAGACGAACTGGTAGCAAAATCACCTTATTACAAAGCAACGTCCAACGATGTGACTGGTTGATGAAGGTGCGTATGCAAGGTAAAATTCAGAAATGGGTAGACCACTCCATCAGTGTGACCATCAACCTGCCGAACGATGTAGACGAAGAATTGGTAAATCGCCTGTATGTGGAAGCCTGGAAGTCAGGCTGCAAGGCTGTACGGTTTATCGTGACGGTTCCCGTTCAGGAGTGCTGATCTCTGCGAAGTCCGACAAAGATAAGAAAGAGGAACTCCCTCCTTGCAAACCACCAACGGTAGTCGAGGTACGCCCGACAGTGCTTGAAGCCGACGTCGTACGCTTCCAAAACAACAAAGAGAAATGGGTGGCCCTGGTCGGCTTGCTCGACGGCAGACCTTATGAGATATTCACCGGTCTGCAAGACGATGACGAAGGAATCATTATTCCGAAAAGCGTAAATACCGGACGCATCATCAAGAACGTCGATGAAAACGGAAACAAACGCTATGACTTCCAGTTCGAGAACAAACGCGGATACAAAATGACCATCGAAGGTCTGTCTGAGAAGTTCAATAAAGAATACTGGAACTATGCTAAACTGATTTCAGGTGTACTTCGCTGGAGAATGCCGATCGAACAGGTGATCAACTGGTAGGTTCGCTGCAATTGGACAGCGAGAACATCAACACCTGGAAGAATGGTGTAGAGCGTGCGCTGAAAAAATATGTGCAGGACGGAACAGAAGCCAAAGGCAAGAAGTGCCCCAACTGCGGAAACGAGACATTAGTTTATCAGGAAGGTTGCCTCATCTGTACCACTTGCGGTGCATCCAGATGTGGATAAACTTAGCCAAGTAAATGATTAATATGTAAGCAAAAAGTGTTGAAAGGAGCCCATAGGCTCCTTTCAATGTTTAATCATACAAAGAGCACAAACGTTTGCATACTATTTTAAAGTAGTTCGACGAAAGTAAAGATACGACATATGTAGAATATTTCTATACTTGCAAAATCATTAGTCAATAATTAAATCTAATATATATGATAGTTACATTTCATATTGAATATCGCACAAGCTGGGGAGAAGAAGTCAGAATATTAGGTTCTGTCCCCGAACTTGGGAAAAATAATCCGGAGCAGGCTGTAGCCCTTACCACAGTAGACGGCATTCATTGGAGCAATGAAATATCCATTCAATTGCCGGCCGAAGGGGTTGTCGAATACAGTTATCACATATATCGTGACGGTAAGGCCATCCGTACCGAATGGAACTCCTTTCCGCGACGCATCTATCTGCCGGCCGACGTTAAGAAAAGCCTGCGCATCAACGACTGCTGGAAGAATCTTCCGGAGCAGCAATACTTCTACAGTTCGGCATTTACCGAAGCACTGCTGGCGCACCGCGAACGAAGCGCAATCCCCAAAAGCTACAAAAAAGGATTGATGATCAAGGCTTATGCTCCACGCATCAACAGTAAGTACTGCCTGGCCATCTGTGGTAACCAGAAAGCACTCGGCAACTGGGACCCGGACAAGGCATGGCCCATGAGTGATGCCAACTTTCCGGAATGGCAAGCCGAACTGGATGCTTCCAAACTGGAATTTCCGCTAGAATACAAATTTGTATTGTACAATAAAGAAGAGAAGCGTGCCGAAGCTTGGGAGAATAACCCCAACCGCTATCTGGCTGCTCCCGAAATCAAAGCAAACGAGACATTGGTCATTGCCGACCGATATGCCTACTTTAATATTCCTTCCTGGAAGGTGCAGGCGTAGCTGTCCCTGTATTCTCACTAAAGTCGGAAAAAAGTTTCGGTGTAGGAGACTTCGGAGACTGAAGAGAATGGTGGACTGGGCGGTCAGTACCAACCAGAAGGTAGTACAGATCTTACCGATCAACGATACCACCATGACTCATACATGGACAGACTCTTATCCCTACAACAGCATTTCCATTTATGCCTTCCACCCGATGTATGCCGACCTTAAACAGATGGGCAACCTGAAGGATAAAGAAACTGCTGCTACCTTCAACCGAAAACAAAAAGAACTGAATGCACTTTCCGCCATCGACTACGAAGCTGTCAACCGGGTGAAATGGGAATATTTCCATCAGATATTCAAGCAAGAAGGAGAAAAGGTGCTGGCTTCGAAAGCCTTCCGCAGCTTCTTCGAAGCCAACAAAGATTGGCTGCAACCGTATGCTGCATTCAGCTACCTGCGCGATTTATACCATACACCGAACTTCCGCGAATGGCCCCAATACTCGGAGTACAATGCTCAAGAGATTGAAGAACTGTGCCGCCCCGACACGGCGGACTATGCCATATCGCCATCTACTTCTATATCCAGTTCAATCTTCACCTGCAATTGCTCGAAGCCACCACTTATGCCCGCGAGCATGGAGTAGTCTGAAGGGGGACATCCCCATCGGTATCAGTCGCAACAGTGTAGAAGCCTGGACAGAACCTTATTATTTCAACCTCAACGGACAGGCCGGTGCTCCACCCGATGATTTCTCTGTCAACGGGCAGAACTGGGGTTTCCCCACCTATAACTGGGATGTGATGGAGAACGACGGTTATAAATGGTGGATGAAACGTTTCCAAAAGATGGCTGAATACTTTGACGCTACCGCATCGACCACATTCTGGGATTCTTCCGCATCTGGGAAATCCCGATGAATGCCGTGCATGGATTGCTGGGACAGTTTGTACCCACCCTTCCCATGAGCCGTGAAGAGATAGAAAGCTACGGACTCTCTTTCCGTGAAGAGTTCCTGCGGCCGTATATCCATGAATATTTCCTCGGACAAGTGTTCGGACCACATACCGACTATGTAAAGCAGACGTTCATCGAACCGACTGAAACTTACGAGGTGTACCGTATGCGTCCGGAATTTGATACCCAACGCAAGGTAGAAGCCTTCTTTGCCGGCAAGAACGACGAAGACAGTATATGGGTCAGAGACGGATTATATGCCTGATCAGTGACGTATTATTTGTTCCCGACCGCAAAGACCCGAACCTGTACCATCCCCGCATCGGCGTGCAGCACGACTTTATCTACCGTGCCCTGAACGACTGGGAAAAACAGCATTCAACCGCCTTTACGACCAGTACTACTATCATCGTCACAATGACTTCTGGCAACAGCAAGCCATGAAGAAATTGCCACAGCTTACCCAGTCTACCCGCATGCTGGTATGTGGCGAAGACTTAGGCATGATTCCCGACTGCGTGGCATGGGTGATGAATGACTTACGTATCCTGAGTCTCGAAATCAGCGGATGCCCAAGAATCCGGCAGAAGAATTCGGGAGGCTGAACGAATATCCGTACCGTTCGGTCTGCACCTTCTCCACCCACGATATGTCGACTGCGGGGCTGGTGGGAAGAAGACTATCAGCAGACCCAACGCTACTACAATCAGATGCTGGGACATTATGGTACCGCTCCTGCCATAGCAACGCCGGAGCTGTGCGAAGAAGTAGTACGCAATCACCTTTACAGCAATTCCATCCTCTGCATCCTATCCCTGCAAGACTGGCTGTCGATGGATGGAAAATGGCGCAACCCGAATGTACAGGAAGAACGGATCAATATCCCCGCCAATCCGCGTCATTACTGGCGCTACCGGATGCACCTGACACTGGAACAACTGATGAAAGCAGAAAGCCTGAATGAAAAAATCAGGGAATTGGTGAAGCAGACAGGCAGAAATCCGGAAAAGTAACATCCGCCTGTCACTTTAAGAAGAAAAAGAACAAAGAGAGAAGAGTGAAACCAAGTGTTTTTCACTCTTCTCTCTTTGTTTTCAGTAATATTCAGTATCTTTGTCAGACCAACTACACAAACATCCGGAATGGGAGATGACAAAAACAAACGAATAGATTTTGTGGACTTAACGAAAGGAGTCTGCATCATTCTGGTAGTAATGGCACACATAGGTGGAGCCTTCGAAAAACTTGATTATCACTCGATGATTGCCAGTTTTCGCATGCCTCTTTATTTCTTCATCTCAGGCATTTTCTTCAAATCCTATGAAGGCCTTTTCGGCTTCTTCATCCGAAAGATAAACAAGCTGATCATCCTTCCTCTTTTCTATCTCAGCGCGTTCTTTCTGAAATACATTGTATGGAAAATCGCTCCCGGAGTCTTCCAGCTTCCGGTCAGCTGGACGGAACTCCTAGTTGTGTTTCATGACCATGCACTGATCAAGTTCAACCCTCCCATCTGGTTCTTGCTGGCACTCTTCAATTGCAATATCTTGTTCTATCTGGTTCACAGTTTGCGCAACCGGCGGTTAGGTCTCATGTTTGCCCTCACTTTGCTGATCGGGACAGCCGGATTCTATATGGGCAAGCATCAGATAGAATTGCCCCTTTATATGGACGTAGCCATGAGCGCCCTGCCTTTCTACGTAGCCGGATTCTGGATTCGCCGTTACAATTTCTTCCTCTTTCCCCATCGTTTCGACAAGCTGATTCCCTTATGCATCCTGGCAGCCCTGGCAGTGATGTACTTCACCGCCACATTCGTGGGCATGCGCACCAACAATTATGCCGGCAACATTTTCCAATTTTGGGCCTCAGCTTTTGCCGGCATATTTATGATCATGCTTTTCTGCAAGAAGTTCAAGAAGCTGCCCGTCATCTCGTATATGGGGCGTTACTCGGTCATAACACTGGGCATACACGCACCTTTACTCCATTTTGAATATCCGGTTGTCAGCCGGTTTATCCACAACGAATGGGGACAGGCCATTGCCTTACTGCTGCTGACGCTGACCGTCTGCATCATTGCGACCCCCATATTCCTGAAACTGATTCCGCAAGCAGTGGCACAAAAAGACTTTATTAAAACCAAACAATCGACACAACAAGGATCATAATTGCATTAATTATCCTATTTTTGCCGGAAGATACATCAATTATAAAACTTATGACTACCCAGCATTATATCTTCCTGGAAAACGTACGTTTCTACAGTTATCACGGAGTGGCCCCCCAGGAGACCGCCATCGGCAATGAGTTTATCATCAACCTGAGACTGAAAACAGACTTCGGCAAAGCGACCGAAACCGATGAAGTGGAAGATACCGTGAGTTATGCCGACATATATGCCGCACTGAAAGAAGAGATGGAACTGCCTTCAAAACTGCTGGAACATGTATGCGGACGAATCGTAAAAAGGCTCTTCCGGGACTTTCGGAAAATCAGGGAGATAGAAATCAAACTGGCGAAAAGAAACCCGCCCATGGGAGCAGACATCGACTCTGCCGGAGTAGAGATACATTGCACGCGAGACTGAATCGACATTAAAACACGAATAAGATGAAAAAACTTTTATTAATCCTCCTACTGGTACTGGCAGGAGAAATCAGCGCACAACAAGCAGCAACGATTGTAGTCAAGACTACCCCGGACAACGAAATTGCTTATTGGTCTACAGGCAAAGAACACCTGTTCTGCATTGCTCTGGGAACCAAAGCACAAGCCGGCCCTCTGGGAGAATTTGTCCATCAATTCCGCACCGACCGCCCCGGCATGGTGCAGGTATGGACCCAAGGGAGTGATTCTTTTACACTCTACCTGACACCGGGAAGCAAAGACACCATTACCGTGACCAAAGATACCCTGATCATCAGCGGTACAAACTCGGCCTATAACCGATGCCTGAAAACAGTGAACGATTATCAGAAATACAGCGATAAACTGGTGTACATGCAGCCGCACGAACTGCGAGGAATCACTTCACTGGAGCAATATCACCGGCTGGCAGACGCCAGAATGCGGCAGGCACTCGACGCTGTAAATGCTTCCGGACTCAATGAAGAGTTTCTCGCGGAACAGCGTGCACACATCGATTACATCCGCCGGTCTATATTTATACATATTGCAAGGCAGCTGTCGAGAAAAGAAAAACTACCCGAAGATTGGCAAAGAGAACTGACAGAAGTCATCAATTCATCTGTCAACGGTGATTATCTGCGTTCCTACCGCGGAATCGGATTCTTTGTAAACGACCTGGTTATGATGCAGTTCACCAACCTCGAAAACGGTGACCTCAAAGAGATAAAGGATTACGCCTCCTTCCTCTTCGACCGGTATCGGAAGTTCTTCACAGGAGACAATCTGCAATACATGCAGGCCCAGCTTATCTACGAAGATGAATTTCAGGGTAGCAAAACTCCTTCGATCCCCCAACTATACGAAACTTATAGGGCAGAGTTCCCCAACAGTCCTTTTTTGAACGTACTCGAACCGGGCGTTAAAGAAAACCTGCGCTTTCAGAATAGCCGTATCACCGACAAAGACTATCATATTCTGACATGCGACTCCACCATCACCAGTCTGGAGGATGCGGTAAAACCCTTTAAAGGTAAGTTGTCTATATCGATGTATGGGCTACCTGGTGCGGTCCCTGCCTCAAAGAGTTCCAATACCTGCCCACCCTCAAGGAAAAAGCGCACAACATGGACGTTGTATACCTATACATTTCGATAGACCGTCCGGAGGAGCGGAAGAAATGGGAAAAGACCATCGCATACCATCAACTGAAAGGTTATCATTTATTAGTAAACGAAAAGTTAGGAAAATCGCTATACACCGAATTGGGAAACGAACGGCAAATACTGAGTATCCCCTGCTTTGTCATTATTGATAAGACGGGAAAGATAGTCATTCGCCATGCCGCAGCACCGAGTGAACCCGAAAAAGTGATCGAACAGTTGAGCACCTATTATAACAAGTAAAAACAGACTTCGGAATAAGCTGATCAAGAAAAGAAAAACGGGCAAAAGCTTGACTTCCGCAAAGAAAAAGAGTATCTTTGCCTATGTAATCATAAAGTATATTCCAATTAAAGTACGGTAATAGGGAGAAGCATTGGCTTCTCCCTATTTTTATACTACTAACAGTGCGTTTCCGCAGAGCCGGTTTCCAAAGCTTGCAGAGCCGGTGTTCACCTACTTTAGAGCCGTTGTTTTCCACATTTACACGGTTGCTTCCGCTACTTTTCCCGGTATGTCGGCTCCCATTTCCCGGCATGAAAATCGTTTTTCACCAGAAGATAATTTCTTATCTCCTATTGATAATGAACAACGGAAAGGATGAAGTCCCGAAAGTTAACAATACATAAATCTGCTATTGACCAAAATAGGCGGAAAGACAGCAGCCGGAACCGATACATCACAAAGTAAACGCGCCACAAAATACACAGAGAGCACAAAGTTATTATATAGTGATTCTACATAATTAAAACTCCGTGCTCTCTGTATACTCTGTAGTGAAATATATTTCA
>ENA-OQIC01000037-OQIC01000037.1-human-gut-metagenome-genome-assembly--contig:-NODE-37-length-51517-cov-3.118778_pt1 | contig 51517 bp, 53 predicted proteins | sample MGYA00242572_ERZ504736 | MGnify/ENA primary metagenome ERZ504736 (study PRJEB26092, sample SAMD00036201) | human gut metagenome | host: Homo sapiens | study: EMG produced TPA metagenomics assembly of...
ATGAGTGGAAAGCAAAAGAGAAAATACCGGTAACTATCTTTCAGCAGATATCAACTGTGGATGATAAACAGCAGGTAACGGTGGTTCTGACGGCTATGGAAGATGTGTACTTCAATTTTGAAGAGCGAATCAGAACGGATTTTCGTCATGATGATTGCCAGTTTTATTTGCCAGGTTTCTGGTATCGTCGTAATTTACGTTCACCTAAAGAGGCTCCATCGTTTCATACTTCCGATAGCTGGGTAGTGCGTGAAGATAGATTGAGCACGCCTTTGACCGGTCTTTTTGATGAAAAACAAAAGAAATACATGACTGTGGTCCGCCGGGCAGAATATATTCAGGACGCTTTGAGTACTCATAAGGAAGGTGAGGTGATTCTTTCGGGAACTACTTCACTCGGTTTCACCGGATTTGAAAATCTGGATGGAACGGCTGCTTTGGCATTTGGTTTTCCGTATAAAGAGGCTCCAAAACCTATATTCGTAAACTTACACTTGCACCTTCAGTCACTGCTTTCCAACTATTAAAGAAAGGAGAGAGTATTTCACTAACCTGGGAAATTCATGAAGGAAAAGGGGAGGATTTTGCCGAGTTTGTAAGTCATACTTGGGAATATTGCTATGATACTTTTCAACCGAAACCTGTGGAAACGGATTATACTCCTGATTATACTAAAGAGATTCTTAGCCATTTTTTTATTGAGAGTTTTGTAGGTGATCGTCCTCTGAACTATAATTCAGGGGTACATATGCGTACTGATGATTGCCAAAATACAGGTTCGGCAGAGGTTGGTTTTGTGGGACGAGTTTTGCTGAACGCATTTAATGCCTGGGAATATGGCTGGAAGAATAATCGGGCTGATTTAAAAGAGAATGCAGCGAAAGTCTTTGATACTTATTTGGTGAATGGGTTTTCTCCTGCAGGTTTTTCAAAGAGTTCGTTGACTACCGTACCGGTTATGAGGAGACGGTATTTAGCATTCGGCGTCAGTCCGAAGGTATTTATGCTATATTTCATTATCTGGATTTTGAGAAAAGAAACGGACGTAAACATCCTGAGTGGGAAGCGAAGGTACGTAAAATGCTTGATGTATTCCTGCAGTTGCAAAATCCGGAAGGAAGTTTTCCCCGTAAATTTAAGGATGATCTTTCTATTGTAGATAAGAGTGGCGGAAGTACACCATCGGCTACTCTGCCTTTAGTGATGGGGTATAAATATTTCAAGGATAAACGTTATCTGGAAAGTGCTAAACGGACCGCCGAATATCTGGAGAAAGAATTAATCTCTAAATCGGATTATTTTTCGTCTACTCTTGATGCAAACTGTGAGGATAAAGAGGCCTCTTTATATGCGGCTACAGCTACTTATTATTTAGCTTGGTAAGTCAGGGCAAAGAACGTGAACACTATACGGGATTGACAAAAAAAGCAGCTTATTTTGCTTTGTCATGGTATTATTTGTGGGATGTACCTTTTGCGCCCGGACAGATGTTGGGAGATATTGGGCTCAAGACGCGCGGATGGGGCAATGTATCTGTGGAAAACAATCACATCGATGTGTTTATCTTTGAATTTGCTTCTATACTAAATTGGCTTTCCAAAGAGTATAGCGAACCTCGTTTCTCACAGTTTGCCGAAGTAATCAGTACTTCAATGCGTCAGTTACTCCCTTATGAAGGGCATCTGTGTGGAGTGGCTAAGTGCGGATATTATCCTGAGGTAGTGCAACATACCAATTGGGATTATGGCAAAAACGGGAAAGGATATTATAATGATATATTTGCTCCGGGTTGGACAGTAGCTTCTTTATGGGAACTATTTTCACCGGGACGTGCAGAACAGTTTTTTCGGAAATAAAGAGTAATAAGTGAAACGATCAGAGGCCGGTAACGTTCTATTAGGAATATTACCGGTCTTCTGTATCTAAAAATAAAAATTCTTCTATAGGGAGATTTTTCTATAAACCATCTTGTTATTGTTTCAGTTTGGCGAACATTACAATATTATTGTCATTGTCATTTAACGTCTTGATCAAGTTCTGTACCTTTTTCTTTTTATCTGCGGTCAGTCCTTTTTTGTTTACTTCTTTCTCTAGTATCTCTTTCAATGCCATAGGCTCCATATTAGTGACATAATATCCATTGTTGAACGAAGGATAGATCGTCTGACTCGGGGTACTGATAAAATCGTTGTAAAGCCGCACATAATTGCCATGCAATGTTTTTTTGTCAACCATGTAATAAGCCGGTTTAGAGCCGGAGAATGTACTTTCGTCTATTTGTATTGGGAAAGAGACATCACCGATGAAATATTTAGGGATTTCATAATATGCATGCCAGGGGATTTTATCATTTGAAGGATACTTGACGGTGAAACGTCCTTCCAGTTTGTTGCTGGCGGCATTATAATGGTAGAGGGTATCTACACTTGGTTGTGGCATGATTTTCATTAACATCACATCGTAGGCAGCTGTGTTATTCCCCATTGACACTTCGTTACTGAAGTCTTGTGGCATGGCAAGGCTTCCCGGTGCTACAAAGTTTTTACGTTTACCCTTTAAATCTTGTGTCCAGACTACTGCCGGCCATTTAGGGAATGGCAGGACTGTGACTGTGACTTCTGACTTAGCTGTGTTTACCCGGAATTTTCCTTTAGGAACTCTCAGGCACAGGGGGATAGGATCCAATGCATTACCTTTCAAGTCGAATACCAATATCTTGCTGCTTTGCCAGGGTAGGATATAGATGCGATTATTGGCTTCGTCCAGTTGTTCGGCATAAGTGTTTAGATATTCATTCGGGCCTTGTCCATAAGATCCGATATTGGTGATAAATTTACCTGTCCGGTCGAATAGTTTATAAGGAGTTTGTTTGTTATTGCTCACTAAAATATATTTTTCTCCGACGGTTGTTCGTATCCAGCCGCCAATAAGTGCTTCGTCCCGATTGTCTAATTTTACAATCTGTAATTCTTCTGTTAACTGGCTCAATGGGAAGTTTACAGTATCTTTTAGTGCCTTCAGATCGCAACTGATTAGCGGACCGTTAGGGGTATTTGTTAGTTTGGCAACAGTAGGCGATTTGATAAATGGGTCGTTTTCACCGGTTGTAAAAGCAAAAGCAGGCAATAGACAACAGATTGCCAAACTGTGATAGATCATTCTTGTTTTCATAAGCATAAATAATTAGATGAATAATCAAACGCGTTTTGTAACAGCAAAATTAGATATTAAGGTAAGAGAAGGCAAAAAACAGGCGGACAAGAATGATTGTATGAATATAGTTTAAATTGTTGTTTTATAAATGGTTATGTAAATATAGCCTCTTCGGATAGGCGGACAAATACTATCCGAAGTTTTGAAGAATGGCATCCAGGCTGAGAGTTTCGTCAGAAATATGCATCTTTTCTGTTTTAATTCGGTATTTGCGTTTGGTTATGGCCGCTTTGCTGACGCAATAGATATCCGATAGATCTTGTATGTTCACGTTAATCTTTACCAGGCAACAAAAGCAGATATCTTTTTCATTGAGTTGCGGATAATCTTCTTGCAGACGATCAACAAAATTATTAAATGCGTCATTTACCGCTTGCTTCACTTCACACCATTCTGCATCGCTTACAGTAATTTTCTTCCTATTCGGATTGTCATCTGTAGAGTTCTCGATGTGGAGAGAAGGAAGTTTCTGAAAGAAAGAAATATGACGGAACAAAGCTTCACGCATCTCGCTTTCTTTGTTGCGCATGATGATCTCTTTTTCGCGCAGTGCACTTAATTCGGCTTCTTTATGTAATAGTTCATTTTCATGTTGTAGCCGACGAGCTTCCTCTCCGGCCTGTTCTGCTTGTAGCCTTCGTTCCGATACTAGTCTTTTTTTCTTTTCCTGATGATAGAAAAAGAGTATTAGTAGAGCTATAAGTAATAAAATAACTGCTATTCCCATCATCCACAGCTCTTTTTCTTGTTGGGTAAGGCGTAGTTGATAGAGTTCGTTCTGGAGCTTTACTTCATTATATTTTCTGGTGGTTTCTTTTGCTTTGAGGTTTGATGTGAGGTCTTTATATAGTATATCTTCTGTTTTAGCCAGATAATATGCCTGTTCCGGTTGCTGGGTCGCATTTGTCAGCTGGTATAAACGTGAGGTAGCCTCAATGGCGATATAGGGTGAAGTTGAGGTAGCTGCCTGTTTATAATAATATCCGGCCGAGTCCAATTGATGCAGGGACTGGAATATTTGGCCTCGGATCAATTGGTAGTAAGGTATATCATAGCGATTGCGACGATACAGGCGGAGGTTTTGCACAGATTCCAGTGCCTTGTCGAAGTCTTGCTGTCCTAGATAATAGTTTACGATGTCTTCGGCTATGGTGTAAGTTAGATAATGATATTCTTTGGAAGGAGCAAACCATTCCAACATTTTGTAATACCCTTCTATGACTTCATCGGTCTTTCCCATTTTTCTTAATATTTCCAATTGGGTCCGATGATCATAAAATAAAGAAAGAGTGTCATTAGAAGGGTTATTCAGGGCCAACACCTTATTAGCCAATTTTAGTGCTTCTGGATACTTTTTTTGATTGAAATAGGTGAATTTTTGTATGTTATAGTAATATCTTTGTTGGGTGGGAGTCATATACTCTGTTTTGTCCCGAAGCTCCCGGGCAGAATGTAAAATAGAATCCGGTTGATCTTTATAAAAGAAACTATTGGCCTGTTCCAGTTGGGCTTGTAACCATTGGGCAGTATCTCCAACATGTAGGAAAAGTGGGATACAGACTTTTAATAGTGAATCTTTGGGCTTTTGGGTTTTCCATAATGTGGCTTTATACAATTGAAAGCAGTATTCTGCCCGTTGTTTGTCACTCAGGTGATTGGGGGACTGTATTTGTTGAAGATAAAATAGCATACTGTCTGTAGAAATACCTTCCATTTCTACAGACTTCTTGAGTAAAGTCTGAGTTGAATCTTTACATCCGGTCACACAAGATAGTAAAGCTAAACAGAGTATAATAAGAAAGCTCTTTTTCATAATGCTTTTATTCTTGACGTTACCCGGCCCAATTTTCCCGATCTAAATTCCGATAACTGATTGCCTCTGCCAAATGGCTGGGTTGTATTTGTTCGCTTTCTTCTAAATCAGCTATTGTGCGGGATACTTTTAAGATACGGTCATAGGCACGGGCTGAAAGATTCAGGCGTTCCATGGCATTCTTTAGCAGTAATAGCCCTTTCGTGTCAGGTTGTGCAAAAGAAGAAAGTTGCTTGCTGGTCATCTGGGCATTACAATAAGTTCCCGGATAGCCGGAAAATCTTTCTTCCTGTTTCTGGCGGGCTTTGATTACCCTTTGGCGAATGGCAGCGCTGGATTCTCCCTGTTGCCGGTCTGAAATCTTTTCAAATGGTACGGGAACTATTTCAATTTGGATATCTATTCGGTCCAGCAGGGGGCCGGATATTTTATTCAGGTATTTTTGTACTTGTCCCGGATTGCAGACACATGGTTTTGTCGGGTGATTGTAGTAGCCACAAGGACACGGATTCATGGAGGCTACCAACATGAAGCTGGCCGGATAGTCAATAGTGCTTTTCACTCGTGAAATGGTTATACGCCGGTCTTCAAGGGGTTGACGCAATACTTCGAGCACGCTACGATTAAATTCCGGGAGTTCATCCAGGAAGAGTACCCCGTTATGTGCTAGGCTGATCTCTCCCGGTTGTGGGAAACTGCCTCCTCCTACCATCGCTACTTGTGAGATGGTGTGATGCGGGTCCCTGAAAGGCCGCTGAGATATCAGAGAGGAATTGCGTCCTAATTTACCAGCGACCGAATGTATTTTGGTTGTTTCAAGGCTTTCTCCCAAGGATAAGGGGGGAAGTATGGAAGGTAATCTTTTGGCCATCATTGATTTACCACTTCCGGGGGCTCCTACCATAATTAAATTGTGTCCTCCTGCCGCCGCTACCTCAAGTGCCCGTTTAACGTTCTCTTGGCCTTTTACATCTGCAAAATCGTATTCAAAATCACTCTGACACGCATAAAATTCTTCACGGGTATTGACTATGGTTGGTGTCAGTTCACGTTTACCATTGATGAACTCAATTACTTCCTGTATATTATTTACTCCATATACTGACAGATTATTGACTACCGCCGCTTCCCGTGCATTTTGTGAAGGTACGATTAATCCGTCAAATCCCTCTTCGCGTGCTTTGATGGCTATAGGTAAGGCTCCTTTGATGGGTTGGATAGTTCCGTCAAGACTTAATTCACCCATCATTATGTAACGTGATAGCTTCTGGCATGAGATTGTTTCGCCGGCTGCAAGCATGCCAATGGCCAGGGGAGATCATAGGATGAACCCTCTTTGCGAATATCTGCCGGAGCCATATTAATGACTATATTGCTGGTTGGCATTTTGTAGCCGGTCACTTGTAAGGCGGACAGAATGCGCTGATGGCTTTCTTTAACGGCTGAATCAGGAAGACCTACCATGTAGAACATGCATCCTCGTGAACTGTTGACTTCTATTGTAATGAGGGTTGCTTCAATGCCTTGTACAGCCGCTCCGAATACTTTTATTAGCACGTGTTTTCAATGATTTTAGGTTAGTAACTCGGTTTAGCGGATAGATTTCCCTGGTTTTTTCTCTTCCGTTTTTAGTAATTCTTTCAGCTTATCGGTAAGCGCTTCTCCCTGGATATCTCTTGCTAGAATTTTGCCGGTGGGAGAGAGCAGTATATTAGTAGGAAGCGTCAGTATGGCATATTGTTTGGCTGTTTCCGAACTAAGTCCTGTAAAATCACATACTTGATCCCAGCTCAAAGTATCCTTCTTAATGGCTGTTTCCCATGCTTCTCTATCTATGTCGAGTGATATTCCCAACATTGCGAAATTTTTGTTTTTCTTATATTCCTTATTCAGTCTTTTTAATTCTGCATTGGCTTCAGGTTGCGGATCACACCATGAAGCCCAGAAATTAAGCAGGAGATATCTATTTCTGAATCTCTCGGCAGAACGTGATAATTTCTCGCCTTTTTCATTGGGTAAACTAAAGTAAGGAGCAGATTTCCCGACAGTCACTTTTTCCAATTGATCGATGTAGTCGCTGATATTCTCGATATACGGGCGGTCGAGGAGTGCACCTGTCATAGCCTCAGTTATTTCTTTTATTTTGATATAGTCTGGTTGCGGAGTCTGTACAAAGTATTTATCCAGCAGATAAACACTTGCCAATGAAGAGTTGTGTTGGCGGATAAATGTTTCGGCCTTCTCCTGCATCATTTTGTCTGATGCACTGCCTAAGCCTCTTTGTTCTTTCATAAAAAGGCTCAAACTCGTATTTGGTTCATTGCCATTTATGTCCAGATAGCTGAGATCATCAATATTTCCTTTGATCGTAATTTGATTTCCTTTATCCAAAAAAACAGGATACTCTACATGACCGTTTATCAGGAGTACGGCTGTAGTCAGTGTGTCAATTACTGTAGAATCGATATTGAGGTTGTAGCTGAACTTGCCTTTCTCTGCATAAATCGTATCTATACGATCGTACAAAGCATCTGTCCCATACAGGTAGAGTGTGTCATTAGTCAATCCCTTGATCTCGCCTTCCAAACTGATCCTGGAACTGTTGTTTTTGCATGCAAGTAAGCAAAATATGGTAATAAATAGAAGCCCTATCTTTCTCATTCTTCATTCTTTTTTGCGAAAGTAAGGGTTTTGTGGATAAAAAAAAAGAATTGTCCGTCATTTGTGTGACGGACAACTCTCTTTTTTATGTTTTGCTCAATGAAGTCTCGCTTATTTTACGATGCTCATGAAATCTGCATTCGTATAATATTTAGCGAACTCAAGATCTGTAGCAGCTTTCTTAGCCAGAGCCGGGTTTTTAGCTACAGCACTCTTCAAGCTGCTTGTCAGCATAGAAGTGTTGTTAGTTCTTGCACCCAAAACAGCCATCAGGTAGTCTGTGTAAGCATCCGGAGTTGCGATACCGGCCAATGTGTTTTTAGCTTTGTTGTAGTCCTTAGCAAGGATCTGTGCCAAAGCAGCACTGTTTGTTTTAGTATCACCAAATGCGTTAACTGCTCTTTCGTATTGTCCCTGAGCTACGTACAGGTTACCCAGTGTTTCGTTCAGTTCTTTTGCACCGGCAGCCTTGCCTAAGTAAGATTCAGCAGCAGCTTTGTCACCTTTAGCAAGAGCGATCAGACCTAAGTTCATGTTTACTTCAGGTGCAGATTTAATGCTTTCTGCTTTCTTCACGTATGATTGAGCTTTGTCCAGATCACCTGCCTGATAAGCCAGTTTACCCAAGTTGTTGAATGCACGATAGTCATTCGGGAACTGCTGAGAAGCTTTAGTATAGATGTCAGCTTTCTTAGCCGGGTCGTTAGTCAGTGTAGCAGCGTACAGAATTTCCTCTACGTTCAACTGTTTCGGATCTGTTGCAGCCAGATTAGCGATTTCTTCGTCAGACTTACCGATGATTTCATAGTTCAAAGTCAAACGAGAACGACGCAATTGCGGCAAAATTTCGTCAGCCAAAGTTTTGTAAACAGAAGAGATGTTCTTAATTTCAGTTTCTCTTTGTTCAGGATCCTGATACATAGACAAAACGCGAAGGATCAATTCTTTATCCTGAATGTTTGATTTAGAAACCAGTTCTTGGAAACCTTCCCAGTCCTGTGCAGTATATTTAGCATCAACCGGAACTTCAATTTTAGCTTTCTTCAGGTCTTTGTTGATCAGTTTGGTTGTGTTACCTTCACGGTTTTCAGCCAACCCTGTATTCAACTTCACACCACCATCGGGAGAAGCGTAAGCAGAAATTTCGATATTGCTGATCTTCTTGTTTTCAGCATCGTTTACATTAGCAACTTCTTTGTTGAATTCCTTAGCAGTCTTCAATTCGCTTGAGCGGATGTTAGCCTGTTGGATAAGGAACATAATGTTAGCGTTGTGTGCTTCTTTGATGATACGTTGGAAAGCGTCGTCACCCAAAGCCGGATTAGCACTACTCAAAGTGTTGTTAATCAATTCAGAAGTAGAGATCACACCGTCTGCGATTTTTACAGCAGGGATAGCGATTGTTTTCTTTCCGACTTTTGCGTTGAACTCAAGGTAAAGTTCAGATTTTGCCATTTCAGGAACGTAGTCGAATGTAGTTTCATCGTGTAATTACCACCCATCTTGTAAGAGATAGTCTGGTCGTTACCTTCTACCTTTTCACCCTGGAATACGGCAGGCTGTCCTTTAACTTGTCCACCCTCCCATTTCAGAACCGGAGTTACTTCAACAACTGCGTTCTTTTTGAAATACTTTTCAGGGAACTTTCCGTTGATAGTCACAGGAACTTTACCACCTACAGCTTCCAGTACCTGAGGAGTCGTAGTGAAGTAATCAGATGACAGTGCACCCATTTTGTTGCTACATGATGACAATGCAACAACCAATGCCATAAGTAAAGGCAAATACAACTTCTTGATCATTTTAGGTATAAATTAAATGTTTGTAATTGAAATTTTGTCTATTCAATATGCATCTGTGGATTGCCCATAAATGCCACGCAAAGATATTAATTCTTATACATTTAGGCAAATACACTCTTAATTTTATTATAATTTAATGAAAACTATCGTGTTTACGGGTTGTTTAGCACTATTTTCCTTCTTAAACAACACCAAATCAGCCTCTATTGTTTACCGAAACGGCTTTTTTTCTTGTCGGTATTTGATGTTGCGTGGATGATGTTCTATGATTTCACTTCGCAACATATTGCGGTCGATGTGGGTGTAGATTTCGGTAGTCGAAATAGACTCATGCCCCAACATGCATTGGATAGCCCGCAGATTGGCGCCTCCTTCAAGTAAGTGTGTCGCAAAGGAGTGGCGGAATGTGTGCGGACTGATATTTTTGGTAATTCCCGCCATATCGGCCAGCTCTTTGATGAGATGAAAGATCATGATTCGTGATAAATGGGTACCTCGCCTGCTTAAAAACAGATAATCTTCATGATCTTTTTTTATATTGATCCGATTTCGATCCAAGAAATAAAGCTTTATTTCTTGGATCGCTTTGGGAGAGATAGGGACTAATCGTTGCTTGCTGCCCTTTCCTTCTACTTTAATGAAACCTTCGTCAAAGTACAAGTCTGATAGTTTTAGTCCGGTTAACTCGGAAACCCGTAATCCACAGCTGTAAAGCGTTTCCAGGATTGCCCGATTTCGTTGCCCTTCGTTCTTACTCAGGTCTATTGTCGAAATAATCCGGTCTATTTCTTCTACGGTCAGTACTTCCGGAAGTTTAAATCCGATCTTGGGACCTTCCAGCAATTCGCTGGGATCGGCTTCTATATAATCGGCTATAATCAAAAAGTGGAAAAAGGATTTAATACCTGAAATGATACGTGCCTGTGAACGGGCGTGGATACCAATATCATGTAATCCGGCAGCAAAGCGTTGAAGATCTGTCAGGCTGACTTCAAGTATCTCCACGCCTTCGGCTGATAGAAACTTAGTAACTTCTCCAGATCTGTCAAGTAAGCCTCCAGTGTGTTTTTGGATAAGGACTTTTCCAGTTTCAGATACTGTTGGTACTTTTTGATAATCAGCCCTTGCTCATCCTTCTTTTTTGTTTTTTCCTCTAATTTCATTTCTTTTTTCTACCTTTGCACCTTGAAATATTGTTCTCGAAGACAAAGGTATTAAAAATAGCAGGATTGTGTTATGAGGATACAAATTATTAATGGTCCCAATATTAATCTTTTGGGCAAGCGTGAACCTTCTATATATGGAAGCGTTACATTTGAAGAGTATTTGGCTGAACTTCGTAAAAAATATCCCGATGTGGAATTGGGCTATTTCCAGTCGAATGTTGAAGGGGAAATCATAGATATTATTCAGCAAACCGGATTCGATGTGGATGGGATCATATTGAACGCAGGAGCTTATACACACACTTCCATTGCTTTGCAGGACGCTATCCGCTCCGTAACCTCTCCTGTAATTGAAGTTCATATATCCAATGTTCATGCCCGTGAGCAGTTCCGCCATGTATCTATGATTGCTTGTGCTTGTAAAGGTGTTATTTGTGGATTTGGATTGAACTCATATCGTCTGGCACTCGAAGCTTTATTAGATAAATAGGTATAAATATAAATAGGTAGATAGATTATGTTGCTGAAACAGACTAAAATCGTAGCTTCCATCTCAGACAGACGTTGCGATGTAGATTTTATAAAAGAGTTGTTTGATGCAGGGATGAATGTGGTTCGTATGAACACAGCCCACGCCAGTCGTGAAGGTTTTGAGGCGTTGATTGCCAATGTGCGTGCCGTATCCAATCGCATTGCCATCCTTATGGATACCAAGGGACCGGAAGTGCGTACCACTGCCAATGCGGACCCCATACTTATCAGATCGGTGAGAAAGTTAAAATCGTAGGAGATCCCGATCGTGAGACTACCCGTGAATGCATTGCCGTTTCATATCCGAATTTTGTGCATGACCTGAATGTAGGGGGACTATTTTGATAGATGATGGTGACCTTGAATTGCGAGTTATTGATAAAACAACCGAATATTTACTTTGTGAAGTCCAGAACGAGGCAACTTTGGGGAGCCGTAAGAGTGTAAACGTTCCGGGTGTTCGTATCAATCTCCCCTCTTTAACCGAGAAAGATCGTAATAACATCCTTTATGCCATAGAGAAAGATATCGATTTCATTGCTCATTCTTTTGTGCGTAACCGCCAGGATGTGCTTGATATCCGTGGAATACTGGACGCTCACAATAGTGATATCCGCATTATTGCCAAGATCGAAAATCAGGAAGGTGTCGATAACATTGATGAGATCCTGGAAGTTGCCGATGGAGTAATGGTAGCTCGTGGTGACTTGGGTATTGAAGTACCGCAGGAACGTATTCCGGGAATTCAGCGTATGTTGATACGCAAATGTATCCTTGCCAAAAAACCGGTAATCGTGGCAACACAAATGTTGCATACGATGATTAATAATCCACGTCCGACTCGTGCGGAAGTAACCGATATTGCCAATGCGATCTATTACCGTACAGACGCTTTGATGTTGAGTGGTGAGACTGCCTATGGCAAATATCCTGTAGAGGCCGTGAAAACGATGACTAAGATTGCTGCACAGGCTGAGAAGGACAAGTTGGAGGAGAATGACATTCGCATTCCTTTGGACGAAAACAGTAATGATGTCACAGCTTTCCTTGCTAAACAAGCTGTAAAAGCAACTACTAAGCTAAAGATACGTGCCATCATTACGGATAGCTATCAGGGGCGTACTGCACGCAATTTAGCAGCTTTCCGTGGTAAATATCCGGTACTTGCAATTTGTTATAAGGAGAAGACTATGCGTCACCTTGCACTTTCTTATGGTGTGGAAGCGATTTATATGCCTGAACTTGCCAACGGGCAGGAGTACTATTTTGCAGCTCTGCGCCGTTTGTTGAAAGAAGGACGTTTGCATCCAACTGATATGGTGGGTTATCTGAGTAGCGGTAAAGCCGGAACGCAGACTTCTTTCCTCGAAATCAATGTCGTGGAAGATGCTTTGAAGCATGCCGGTGATAGTGTGTTGCCTAATAGCAACCGTTATTTATAAGAGACGAGATGAAAGAGACCGATCTTTTAGACGAATATATCTTGCAGCATATCGATGAGGAAGGTGAATACTTGAAATCTCTTTATCGGGATACGCATGTTAAACTCCTGCGTCCTCGTATGGCTTCAGGTCATCTGCAGGGACGTATGTTGAAGATGTTTGTTCGTATGATACGGCCTCGCCAAATATTGGAAATAGGGACTTATAGTGGCTATTCCGCTCTTTGTCTGGCCGAGGGGCTTGGGGAGGGCGGAATGCTTCACACATTCGAGATTAATGATGAACAAGAAGACTTTACCCGTCCCTGGCTCGAAAACTCAGCTTATGCTGATAAAATTAAATTTTATATTGGGGATGCTCTCCGGTTAATACCTGCATTGGGCATTACGTTTGATCTTGCTTTTGTGGATGGTGACAAACGTAAGTATATTGAATATTATGAAATGACTCTTGCACATCTTTCTGTAGGAGGTTATATCATAGCTGATAACACTTTGTGGGATGGTCATGTGCTTGAAGAACCACATAGCAATGATCACCAGACGATCGGAATCAAGGCTTTCAATGAGTTGGTAGCACATGATGAAAGGTAGAAAAAGTAATTCTGCCTTTACGTGACGGGTTGACTATAATTCGTAAAAAGTAGAATGACTTTTCGTTGTTCGGGCTGTGATAAGTGATTGTAATAGCTGGCTGTCCATCTTCTTGTATTCGTTGATAATTGCTTTAAATCTTTTCTGTAGAGTCGGTTTATTTCAGACCGACATTTTATTTCAAAAGTGTATGTTTTCTTGTAACGTCTGCTTATGTGCTTTCCGTGAAGATCGTTTTTTGAATAATAATTCAATAATGAAAATTAAAAATAACATATTATTGGCCTATCAAACGATATATTTCTATAACTTTGTGTTCTATTGTAACAAGTACTAATTGCTTGTTTGATAAAATAATTACGTAGAAAAATTTATGGAAACAACGAGACAAAACAAGATATCACTCTGTTACAGAAAGAACTCAGTGAGATTTTTCTGTTGCAGACTAAAGCTATGCCCGGTGTACTGGTATCAGTAAGCGCTGTACGTATCAGTCCCGACATGAGTATAGCTCGTGTATATCTTAGTATCTTCCCTTCTGAAAAGAGTGAAGAATGGTAAAGAATATCAATAATAATATGAAGTCCATTCGTTTCGAACTCGGTACTCGTGTTCGTCATCAGTTACGTATCATTCCTGAATTGAAGTTTTTCGTGGATGATTCGTTGGACTACATTGAAAAGATAGATGCTTTGTTGAAGTGAACCTCCCCTTCTACATAGCCCGGCGATATCTTTTCTCAAAGAAAAAGCACAATGCCATCAATATCATTTCTGCTATTTCTGTGTGTGGAGTGGCATTGGCTACGATGGCGATGGTGTGTACACTTTCCGTATTCAACGGTTTTCAGGATACAGTGGCCGATCTGTTTACTGTATTTGATCCGGAACTGAAAGTGACGATTGCCGAAGGGAAAGTTTTTGATGCACAGGACCCTCGTATTCAAGCTATCCGGCAGATGCCGGAAGTAGATGTGCTGACTGAAACACTTGAAGAGAATGCGATGGTACAATATAAGGACCGCCAGACGATGGCCGTCATAAAGGGAGTACAAAACAATTTTGAGCAGTTGACTGCGATAGATAGTATCCTTTATGGTGCAGGTGAGTTTTTGCTGAATGATTCTATTGTTGATTACGGGGTGATGGGAATAGAGCTTGTCTCTACATTGGGGACTGGAATCAGATTTGTTGATCCGTTGCAGATATATATTCCTAAAAGGAGCGGAAAGGTTAATATGGCGAATCCGGCTGCTTCCTTTAATATGGATTATTTGTATTCGCCCGGCGTTGTGTTTGTGGTCAATCAGCAGAAATATGACGGACAGTATATTCTTACTTCGTTGGATTTTGCCCGACGTTTGCTTGACTATACTACCGAAGTGTCTGCAATAGAACTAAAGTTAAACCCGGCTCTGATCTTTCCTTCGTCAAAGCAAAGATTAAGAAAGAACTGGGAGATGATTTTGTTATTCGTAACCGCTACGAACAACAGGAAGATGTATTTCGTATCATGGAGATAGAGAAACTGGTTTCATATTTGTTTCTCACTTTTATCTTAGTGATTGCCTGTTTTAATGTGATAGGTTCGTTGTCGATGCTTATTCTGGATAAAAAGGAAGATGTGGATACGCTTCGCAAGCTTGGAGCTAACGATCGGTTGGTTTCGCGTATTTTCCTTTTTGAAGGATGTATGATTTCCTTTTATGGAGCCATAATTGGAATTGTACTCGGATTGCTGTTGTGCTGGGTTCAGATGACGTACGGGGTTATTTCATTGGGTGGAGGTAGTGCTGCAGGAAATTTTGTAGTTGATGCTTATCCGGTCAGTGTACATTTGTGGGATGTCATCGTGATATTTATTACCGTTTTTGCTGTCGGATTCTTGTCCGTCTGGTATCCGGTAAGGTATCTAAGTAAACGTTTACTAAAAATGTAGAGAACATTTTTATCGGCATAATTGTTCTATTAGTCGATTTCCATTTCTTATTTTTATAGAAATGTTTATTTTTGATTTATTAATGAAAATCATCATGTTTATATATAGTGTTAATAGTATCTCTGTGAAGAGAGAATTGTTATGTAAGTGTAATACCTCTCTATGAAAGAAAGTTTCGTTTTTCATAAAAAACTGATGATCGGCGCTGTTCTGTCCCAACGGGGAAGAGCAGCGCTACTTCATTTATAATGAAAGGAACAGTAAATAGAGTTTGATGTTTTTCGTAGAAACTTTAGGGCATCGGAGATGTGGTGTTCCACTGTTCTTTCTGATATTTGTAGTCTTTCTGCAATTTCGCGATAAGAAAGTTCCTCATCCCTGCTTAAACGAAACACTTCCTGCTGCCGGGGAGGCAGCATTGAGATCAGTGCTGAGATATGTGTGCGCAGATTGGCTGCGTCCAATTCTTCTTCTATATCGTATGATTCTTCGACAGCTTCTATCACTGATAGTTGGTAGAAGGGTTCATTCAGATTCTTACGGGAACGGTTGAAAACAAGGTTGCGCATCGTGATAAATAAGTATCCGGCAAAATTTTGTTCTTCATCCAAAGCTTCCCGATTCTCCCAAATTTTAATAAAAACTTCTTGAACGATTTCTTCCACATCGACCGCAGAGGTGATGTAAAGTCGCGTAAAATTGTAAACCTTAGCCCAATAAGAGCGATAGAGGAATGCAAAGGCGGCTTTATCATTGCAGGTCTTTAGTTTAATAATTGCTTCTTTTTCGTTCATTAAGCGTTACGTTTGAATTACAAATATAGCATACTCAATTTATAAAACAGAAAAAAAGCCGAAAACATATAGGGGGAATTTTATAAATAGTGTATTTATGGATAGATTTATAAATATAGCTTGGATTTTTGGAAAGAAATATAAAGAATATGAAGATTTCTAATAAATATGATAGGCTTGTCCGCAAATTGATTGCAGGTGAGTCTTCTTCGGAAGAAATGGAAGAGCTGGCACATTGGAATGTTGTGGAGACGAAAATGAAAAACAATTCGATGCGGCAAAAAATATAGTGGAAAATGGTGCTATTGAAAGAAGGATCTGGGATAAGATCGACTCCAGATGCCAGGCTCCTGTTGAGCGTAGTCAGAAACTTCAACTCAGATATTGGAGGGTTGCACTAGCTGCATGTATTACGGCTTTATTGATTATCGGAGGTGGTATTTTCTTTTTTGATAAAGGGCATACAGCTTCACAGCGTATAACTGAGTATACTGAAGTTGTTTCTTCAAATAGCCGGTTGTATATACTTCCCGACAGTTCAAAAGTCTGGATGCAGGCTGGGAGCCGTCTTCGTTTTTCACAGGATTTTATGAGTAACCGGGAAGTATGGCTGGAGGGAGTGTCTACTTTTGAAGTAACTAAGCGTAAAGGCCATAATTTTAAAGTATATATCGATCAGGCATTTGTCGAAGTCAAAGGAACGGTCTTTCGTGTGCAGTCTACCTGTCAGGATGGTGCGGAGGTGACTCTTTTTAGTGGAAAGGTTGACTTCAATGTGAAGGCTTCACAGAGAAAAGTTGAAATGAAACCTTTGCAGCAGATTGTTTTTCATCCCGAGAAAGATGAAGTGATATTAAAGAACATAGGTAATATCAGTTGGGATGAAGGGCGTTATAAGTTTGTCGACATGCGTATGGATGATTTAATAGAAGCTATTCATGATATTTACCACATTCCGGTAGAACTCGATAGGAAAGTAGCTCGCAATGACTTGTTCACGGGTTATATGCGCTATGATGACCCTGCCTCTAAAGTCATCGAAAAGATTTGTATTAATATGAATTTGAAATTTAAAAAAGAAACACAGAAAATCATTATTTATAAATAATCGCTTTTATCAATCACTAATTAATCGTATAATCAAAAAATGAAAGACATGAGACTATGTTTTAGCGTCTGTAACAGGCGTTTTCTGACAGGCGTAATTATGTTTATGCTCCTGTATCCTATGTCCGTTTTTGCCGTGCAAGGACAGATAGCCGTGCAAGGAAAAGCAATGAGCATTAAACAGGCTATTCAAGTTATTGAGAAGAACAGTAAATATACGTTCTTCTACAAGGCGGCCGATTTGAGCAATGCAAAGATCCGTGACATCCATTGTGAAGGTTCCATAGAGGAAGTGCTGAATGTTTTGTTTAAAGATAGCGGTATCAGCTATGTTATCAAAGACAATGAGGTTATTCTGAAGAGTACCCCGGTAGTGTTGCAACGCCACAACAGAGTAATAAGATTGTTGTGAAAGGCAATATCAGGGATACTTTGGGTGAATCGGTCATTGGAGCTACCATTATGGAGAAAAATAATGCTCAAAATGGTTCTATCAGTGATATAAATGGAGATTTCTCCTTGTCGGTAAGTCCGGGTGCTGTTATTGTTATCTCTTACATTGGTTATGTAACGCAAGAATTGAAAGCCATAGCGGGGGCCCTCTGAAAGTAGTACTGAAGGATGATTCCCGTACTTTGGATGAAGTGGTGGTAGTTGGTTTCGGTTCACAAAAGAAAGCGAACCTGACGGGGGCCGTTTCATCTATTAAAATGGACGAAATTATTGGCGATCGTCCCATTATGACGGCTTCTGATGCATTGCAAGGTACAGTTCCGGGACTGCTGGTTTCTAATAGTGGAAATGCTCCGGGTAGCGGAAAGTCATTCCAGTTGCGTGGTGCCTATTCGGTGGGTATCAAGAATAGCGACGGATCTTATGGTGCCAATGTCGCTCCCCTTATCTTGATTGATAACGTAGAGGGGAGTCTCGATATGTTGAATCCGGAAGATATTGAGACCGTAACTGTATTGAAGGATGCCGCTTCGGCAGCTATTTATGGTGCACGTGCAGCCGGCGGTGTTGTCTTAGTGACTACCAAGCGTCCGAAAGAAGCTACGGCCTTTCGTCTGAATTATAATAATAATTTTGGTTTTGCTACTGCAACCAATCTGCCTAAACAGGCATCTTTGATGGATTATCTGCAGGCTTATCAGGACGGGGGATATTCTGATGCTTATTGGTCGTATGGTTCACCCAGCGTTTCAAAGTGGAAAGAATACCTCACACAGTATAGGCAGGATCCTTCATCTATCAAAACTGTAGGTGACGGTATTTTCGCAGATACGGATGGAGCTTTGTATTATTTGAATGAGCATGATCCCTATAAGAATTTTATGGAGACCAGCTTCCAGATGAACCACAATCTTTCTGTATCCGGTGGTACGGATAAATTGCGTTATCGTATGTCGGCGGGATATGTATCGACGGACGGTGTGCTGATCACCGATAAAGACACCTATGAGCGCTTGAACATCAATTCCTATATTTCTGCTGATATAACCAAATGGTTTACCCAGGAGTTGACTATGAGTTATGCACGTACCAATCAGTCGCAACCTAATTCCGGTTTGGGAAGTATGTTTGGCAGTAATCAGGTTTCTTATCAGCGGAAGGTAATATGCCTTCGGATGTTTGTTCTACAATTTCTCAGGATTTGCCTTTCAACACACCGCGCAACCAGGTATTGTTAGCAAATAAATGGAAAAAGTCGTATGATAATCCGCGTGTTTTCGTGAAATCTATTCTGAAACCGTTCAAAGGCTTTGAGGCAGTATTCGAGTATACATTTGACAAGAACATGTATGATTATAATTTCTATACCGGAAAAACTCAGTATACAGATATTCAGGGCGGTAATAACATCTGGAATGCAGCAAAAGATTATTTGCAGAAAGAGAAGCAATTTACCGATACAATGCTTTCAATATTTACGGAACATACAAGTTTGATCTCAACAAAGACCATCATTTCAGTGTAATGGCCGGTTTCAACCAGGAGTCCAAGTATACAGAAGGTGTAAATGTATTGTCTTATAATCAGGCTGTTGTTGAAGTACCGGCATTGGGTTCGGGTACAGGTGACCTGAAAGCGACAGACAGTTATAATGAATACTCTGTTCGAGGAGGATTTTTCCGGGTCAATTACAACTATATGGATAAGTATTTGCTGGAAGTGAACGGTCGTTACGATGGTTCATCCAAGTTCCCGAAAGATTCCCGTTTTGGTTTCTTCCCATCTGTATCTTTGGGTTGGAACGTAGCTCAGGAAAAGTTTATGGAAGTTACGCGCAATTATATTGATGGTCTGAAGATTCGTGCATCTTACGGTGTGATCGGTAACCAGAATGTAGTGAACTATGCATACTTCCCAACTATGAGCGTTAGCAATAAATACAACGGTTGCTGTCTGGAGGTGATTATGTAACTGCTATCAACTCTTTACCGAATCTGGTAAGTACAAGCTTTACTTGGGAAAAAGTGGCCACTACGGATATCGGACTCGACTTGAATATGTTCGGTAATCGTATGAATGTTGTGTTCGACTGGTATCAGCGTGATACAAAAGGAATGTTGCTCCGGGTATGCAGCTTCCTGCTGTGGTAGGTGCAAGTTCTCCTTTCCAGAATACAGCCGATATGCGTACTCGTGGTTGGGAACTGGCAGTGAACTGGAGAGACCGTATCGGTAAGTTCAACTATCGTGTCGGATTCAATCTTTCTGATAGCTATTCTGAAATTACTAAGTACGACGACAATGCTGCTTCTAAGCTGCTGAGTAATTTTTATCCGGGACAGAGACTGGGAGAAATCTGGGGATATGAAGTGGACGGATTCTATACGGTAGATGATTTTGTAGATACTAATAGTTGGAAACTTAAAGATGGAGTGGCCTCTATTAAAGGTGTCAGTCCACGTCCTGGTGACTTGAAGTTCAAAAATCTCCGTGATGATGACAAAAGTACAAATCAGATTGATAGCGGAGACGGTACATTAGATAATCCCGGCGACCAGAAAGTAATAGGCAATAGCTTGCCTAAATATCTGTATGGTATTACTCTCGGTGCTAATTATAAGGGTTTCGACTTGAATATTATGATGCAGGGAACCGGCCAGCGTGATGCATGGATTGCCAATAACCTGGTATTCCCGATGTATATTTATTCAGTAAACGATATCAAATACCAACCGCTGTTTGATGGTTTGACTGACTATTGGAGGCCGGTAGATGCAGCCAATGGAGATTACACTGCCGTAAATCCGAATGCCAAATATCCGCGTATGTATGGACAAAATCCTACAGTCGGCTCCAATTACGGACGTAAGACAGATAAATATTTATCTAATGCCGCTTACTTCCGCATCAAGAACGTTACTTTGTCGTATACCGTTCCTAAAACATGGATATCCCGAATCGGCTTAAATCAGTTAAAGGGTTTTGTCAGTGTAGAAAATCTGGCAACTTTCTCTTCATTACCTTCAGGTATCGATCCCGAAACTCTGAGCTGGAACTATCCGGCATTCCGTACCGTTTCGTTTGGTATCAACTTTACATTATAAACGCATAATCAAGAATTAAAAATGAAAAAGATATATCTATCATTGGCTATTTTAGCCGGAATCGGACTGGCCGGATGTAATGACAGCTTTCTGGAGCATGCGCCTGTCACCAGTCTGACAGAAAATAATGCTTTTAGATCTTATGATAACTTTAAGTCGTTTGCATGGCCTTGTTATGAGATATTCAAGGATAATAATATAGCCAATACCATTAACGGAACCGGACAAGGTTCCTGCTATGCAGGTGATATGAATGCCGGATACTTGGAAAGCCGTGCCAATGAGTCGGGCAATGACTATGCTTTCGGAAGAGTTCAGAGTGTAGCTTCGGGCAATGGTTGGGGCTTTTCCGGCACATTCCGTCGTGCCAATATTTTGCTTGCTAACATCGATAAGTCGGAAATGACCGATGCCGAAAAGGACCATTGGCGTGCAGTAGGGTATTTTTTCCATTCATACTGGTACATGGAGCTTATCAATCGTTTTGGGGCGTGCCTTGGGTTAATACGGCCCTTAACGAAAATTCTCCTGAGGCTTACGGTCCCCGTGTTGACCGCGAAATTGTGGCCGATTCCGTATTGAACCGTTTGAAATGGGCTGAAGCGAATATTGGAGATTTTGAGAAGCAAGATGGTGCAAATACCATTAATCGCGATTGTATTCGTGCGGCTATCTCACGATTTGCGTTGCGTGAAGCCACTTGGCGCAAATATCACGGAATAGACGGAGCTCAGAAGTCTTTGACGAATGTATTCGGGTGTCCCGTCTGTTGATGAATGATTACCCTACTCTTTATTACGGAACAGACGGTCAGCCCGCAGCCGGATATGGAGAGATGTGGACAACAGAAGATTTGGGCAAAGTGCCGGGTGTCATCTTGTATATGGAGTTTGTTCAAGACATCAAGATGGCCAATTTTAGTGCATTGGAACATATGGATAGCCACAATGTAGAGATGAATCAGCATACTGTTGACCTTTATCTGTGTAAAGATGGCAAGCCGATTGCTACTTCTGCAAATTATCATGGAGATAAAACTCCCTATGCTACTTTCCGTGACCGTGATCCGCGTTTATATCACGTAGTAATGCCACCGTATAAAGTGAAAGCAAAGGTGAAGACGAAAGAAGATCCCAGAACATGGATTATACCGATGATCCGGCAGATCGTGAATATATCGATATTATGGGTCCTAACGAATCCTGTGATAATCCCGGTATTGGTATGAAACGCCTTCCCGGACAGAACTGGAGTGCTTCATTGGTACCTTCTTCACCAAACTTTATGGGGGGTATCGGAGCTACAGGTTTTGTGAGAAGCCGCTCGGGATATTATTTCTGGAAGAATTGGAGCAACTGGGAAACGAACCGTAACGGAGGTGTCACTCTGAACACATCGGATAAGCCTATCTTTAAGATCGAAGAGGTTTTATTGAATTATGCCGAAGCCATGTGTGAGACCGGACAGTTCACTCAGGCAGTGGCCGACGAATCTATTAATAAGTTGCGTAGACGCGCCGGTGTGGCCGATATGAAGGTTGCCGATATTGATGATAGTTTTGATCCGAACCGTGGACGCTATTATCCGAAAGGAAATGAACAAGGTGTTCTGGTAGATCCTGTTTTATGGGAAGTGCGCCGTGAACGTATTGTCGAGCTAATGGGTGAAGGCTTCGGATTCTACGATATCCGCCGTTGGAGAATGGCGCCCTGGTTCCTTAACCGCCAGTTTAAAGGAATGTGGATGACGAAAGACAAGTTCAGACATGGTGCCCAGTTCTTATTGAATGAAACGACCGGTGGACCGGACCCTGCCGACGGAGCCATGACAGAAGGATATATTTATTTACAACCGGACCCTATCAAAGCAGGTGAAGGCTGGCAGGAGAGATATTATCTTTATGAGGTTCCTACTCAAGAGATTATCTTGAATCCGGCACTTGCACCTAACAATCCGGGGTGGGAATAATTGAAACGGAATAGCAATGAACCTGTTTCACCACAGATAACACAGATTTTCACAGATTAATAATTTATTTTATTGATAACAAGATTAGAAGTTCTGTGAAAATCTGTGTTATCTGTGGTGAAGTTAAAACCAAATGAACTCGAAACAAACCCAAGAATGAATCAAAAAATTATTTATAGTAGTGCATTACTTGTCGGATTAGGCAGCCCGCAAGCATTTGCCCATAAAGAAAAGGCCCATACCCCTCAAAAACCGAATATCATCTTTATTATGTGTGATGATATGGGGTATGGAGATCTGGGTTGCTATGGACAGCCATACATCAGCACCCCTAATATTGACAACATGGCCCGTGAAGGCATGCGCTTTACGCAAGCCTATGCCGGAAGTCCGGTGAGTGCACCTTCGCGCGCATCGTTGATGACCGGACAACATACCGGACATTGCGAAGTGCGTGGTAATAAAGAGTATTGGACTCAGGCGTCTACAGTGATGTATGGCGATAATAAAGAATTTTCAGTTGTCGGACAACATCCCTATGATCCGGAACATGTCATTCTGCCCGAAATAATGAAAGATAACGGATATACAACCGGTATGTTTGGTAAATGGGCGGGGGGATACGAAGGCTCGGCGTCCACTCCGGATAAAAGAGGAATCAATGAATATTACGGATATATCTGTCAATTTCAGGCACATCTCTATTATCCCAATTTTCTGAATCGTTATAGTCCGTCGTTGGGTGATACAGGTGTTGTACGTGTTGTGATGGAAGAGAATATCAAATATCCGATGTACGGTCCAGATTATCATAAACGTACTCAATACTCAGCTGATCTGATTCATCAGAAAGCGATGGAATGGATCGAGAAACAGGATGGTGAACAACCTTTCTTCGGAATCTTTACCTATACCTTGCCGCATGCAGAGTTAGTGCAACCGGAAGACTCTATTTTGAATCATTATAAGACACAGTTTGCTGATGACAAAGCTTTTGGTGGTCAAAAAGGATCCAGATATAACGCCATTACCCATGTGCATGCACAGTTTGCGGGTATGATCACCCGTTTGGACTATTATGTGGGCGAAGTTCTGAAGAAGTTGGAAGAGAAAGGATTTGATGAGAATACGATTGTCATCTTTACCAGTGATAATGGGCCCCATGAGGAAGGCGGAGCCGATCCTACTTTCTTCGGGCGTGACGGAAAGTTACGTGGCTTGAAGCGCCAGTGTTACGAGGGAGGTATCCGTGTTCCGTTTATTGTCCGTTGGCCCGGTCAGGTTGCTGCCGGAACAGTGATGATCATCAATGTGCTTTCTACGATGTCATGTCTACCTTGTGTGATTTGACAGGCGTGAAGAACTTCACGAAAAAATATGTGAATAAGAAAAAGGAAGCGGATTATTTTGATGGTATCTCTTTTGCTCCGACCATACTGGGTAAAAAGAACCAGAAGAAACATGATTTTCTCTATTGGGAGTTTAATGAAACGAACCAGATCGGTGTACGTATGGGAGACTGGAAAATGGTTGTCAAGAAAGGTACTCCTTTCCTTTATAATCTGGCGACAGATATCCATGAAGATCATAATGTAGCTGCCGAAAATCCTGATATTGTGAAGAAAATGGTTGGGATTATCCATCAGCAACATACGGAAAATCCAAATTTCAAGGTAACATTACCTGCTACTATGTAAGAAGATTCTTAGTGATAGATCAAGCGCTGTCTTTTACCCTCTATTCAGAGGAAGGATAGCGCTTTTTATTTGATAGCTTAGAGCGCTGTTCGGTATCAAAATGTTTGCTGTTTTATTTTTCTGCTGGCATCTGCTTTGGCGAAATGTTGCGAAATAGAAGAGGAATCATCAGATATTTCTTTTCAGATCACTTGTTACCGGGAAATTATGTGAGAGGTATCGGAAGGAAGTTAACTTCCTGTCGGCAAATAACTAACTTCCTGCCGACAGAGAATTAATTTCCTGAGAGTAGGAAGTTAACTTCTTATGAATAAGAAGTCTGTATTCTGATGAAAGCATCGGTTTTCCTTCTCGAAACATCCCTTAATTTAGGGAAAAAGAACTGCTTTTTCTTCTAGAACAGAGTTTGGAGGACTCTTTTTAAAAGTGTTATTCCGAATGTTTATGAGATTTCCAGGTTTCTTCCTAAGAGTAAATGCCCTTGGTATCTTGTCTTTATGGTAGCATTTCACTGTATTTTCCGACTCTCTGACTTCCTGGAAAAGGGTATTCCTGCGTTTTTTACTCTCTTCTTGTTTCCAGGGCACAAAGAATTGATTCTGAGGAATCTCAAAATACATTTTGACAGAATGCTAAAAGAAGATTTCCTGTGTAATGTTGGTTTTGATGTATAACCTCCATCCGGAACATCCAATTATCATATACTTTTGCTTGAAGATTATTGTGACTTCCTTTGTCTATTATAATCCTTGTCGTTATTATATTAAAACAATAAAGAGGGATGTGTCAAAACTCGTATTCACCATAGATTACACTGATTTACACAGATAAATATCATTGGCTATCAGTGTATTAAAAACGTTTTTGTGTAAATCCGTGTAATCTGTGGTGAGTTATGAAACACCCTCTTTCATCATTTAATTAATGATTATTTGCTGTTTTCACTATATTTTTTTCGATAGATCCATATCAGGATTATTACTCCTACCAGCAATAACGCCATCGCTCCGTATGCAATACCTTCTGTAATATGCAGGCTTTGCGGATCAAAACGCATTTCGATGGTGTGTTTACCTGCCGGGACATTCATAGCACGTAAAATGTAGTCTGCACGGGCAATATCGGCGGGCTTGCCATCAATGGTTGCCGTCCACCCTGGATAATATATTTCGGAGAAAACCACTATACCGTCTTGGGGTGAGGAAGTCTCGTATACTAATTGGTTAGGTTCATAACTGGTCAAACGAATCGTAGACAGTGAGTCTTTGTACCCCTCGTTCACTCCTTTCAGTGCCTCTTTAAACTTAGAGTCTACTATAGCGGTTTGTTGCAGGTCGACTTGCCCGATGGCATCGATTTCTTCGTTTGCATTGTTCACGTATTGTATTTTATCTATGAACCATGCATTTCCGAAAGTATATGGGTTCTCAATGGGGACTGTTTGACCTTGCTGTCCGGCAGGGAATATAAAGTATTTCGTATTCAGCATATTCAATACAGGAAACTTAGCAGCGTTTACGCTATCCATTTGTCCACCGGCTGTAGCTACTTCCTGATAGGCTGCCTGCATTTCTTTAGCGATGTGATGGTCTATCATTTCCTGATAACGGCGAAGCTTTGCAGCATGATAACCGCCTACGCTCTTGTGCCAATAAGAGGTATTGTTTTCTTCAAATGTATTGCCCGCAAAGTTCAGTACACGATAATCCAGTGATGGGTCTTGCAGGATTAGTTCATCTGTCTGTGTTTTCCGGAATGTAGCAGTCTGCTCTGATTTCGGGATAAACTGTTCGTCGTACAGATAACGTTTATTTACGCTCCACATGTCTCCCAGGCATAATAGAGCAATAGCGGCAACAGTCCAGGTTGCTTTCAGCTTTTTGGCGTTATAGGCCAGTAAAAGCAGGGTGCCGATGGTGACGATAAAGAAACTTCGCCAAGCATCAGAGGTGAAAAGGTGTACACGCATTTCCTCAAGATTGGCAATAATGGGCGATAGTTGGTCGGCAGGCAGGGCATTTTGCAGAGCTGCCATTTCGTTACCTGGAATATAGGTAGGAAAGAACAGACGGGGCGCAATGGCAAAGAGCAGTGCCAATCCCCCGGTTAATCCGAAACTGATATAGATGTATTTCAGTTTCTCTTTCAATAATTCCGGCTTGGTGAGTATTTCCTTCAGGGTAAGGATGGCGAGCAAAGGAATAGTAAACTCGGCAATTACCAAAATAGAGGATACAGCCCGGAACTTATTGTACATTGGGATATAATCGATGAAAAAGTCTGTCAATCCCATGAAGTTTTTACCCCATGAAAGTAGGATAGAGAAGATGGTAGCTCCCAGTAGTGCCCATTTCATAGGACCTTTTACAATGAAACATCCCAAAATGAAAAGCATTAGTACGAATGCTCCTACATAGACCGGACCACTTGTCATCGGCTGATCGCCAAAATATTGAGTTAGCTGTGAGTAGAGGCTGCTATACATCGGATTAGCCTTTTCCATTGCTTTCTCACTTCGTGACAGCGGTACGGAAGCGCCTCCTTTGACATTGGGGACCAGCAGGGAGAATGTTTCACCGATACCATAACTCCATTGAGTGATGTAATCGCGGTTGAGGCCGCTGCTAGTCTGTTTGGCAGCAGCTCCTTCATATTTCAGTTCACTTTTACCACGCATCGTTTCTTTACTATATTCGTAAGTGTGGTATAGGTTTGAGAGGTTGATGGATACTCCAATCAGTCCTGCAACAATCAGCACGCCGGTAGCTTTGAAGAATTGGGGGAGTTCTTTTTTTCGCCAGGCGTCTTCGAAGAATGCGCCTACCATGAAAAGAATAACAAACAAGAAATAATAAGTCATCTGCACATGGTTGGACAATATCTGCATAGCCATGAATAAAGCGGTGATAATACCTCCTAACAGATATTTCTTTCGGTAAGCAAGTACTATACCTGCTATCGTAGGTGGAATATAGGCCAAAGTAATAAATTTCCAGATATGTCCGGCAGCTATCAGAATGAAGAAATAGGACGAAAATCCCCAAATGATTCCTCCTAACCCTGCGAGCCATGCCGGTATGCCGAATGCCCTTAGCAGGATATAGAACCCGAGCATCATGATAAATGTGAGCCATACGTAGTTCGGAAGAAAAAGGTGATATACTTTCTGTACAAATGTCAGCGGCTCGTAGAATCGTAACTCGGGGACATCTGGTAGGTAGGCATACCTCCGAAGAGTGCATTGGTCCAGCGGGTACGTTCACCTGTTCTCTCATAATATTCTTTGGCTTCTTGTCCGGCTCCGGCTCCGGCCACGGTGTCGTGCTGGAAGAGAATCCTGTCTTCGGTGATAGCAGGGAAGAAATAGATGAAAGAGATAACTATAAATGCCAGAATGGCAATCAGGTCAGGAAGAAATTTTTTCATTTACGATTAGACGATTTACAATTTACAATTGAAGTTTGACTTAGGATTAGACGATTTACTATCCTGAAGTGAGAAAAAGTAATTTCAGTCGTTATTCGTAAATCGTCCAATCGTAACTTTTTTAATATCTGTAATGATCCGCTTTGTAAGGACCGTCAACAGACACACCGATGTAGGCAGCCTGCTCCGGAGTCAACTTGGTCAGCTTCACACCAATTTTTTCAAGGTGTAGGCGGGCTACTTCTTCATCCAGATGTTTAGGTAAACGATATACATTGATATCGTATTTCTTGTTGAACAACTCGATTTGGGCCAATGTCTGATTGGTGAATGAATTACTCATTACGAATGACGGGTGTCCTGTGGCACATCCCAGGTTTACCAACCGACCGTCTGCCAACAGAATGATACTGTGACCGTCAGGGAAATAATAGCGGTCTACCTGTGGCTTGATATTGACACGTTTGATACCCGGATAATGTTTCAGTGCATCTACCTGGATTTCATTGTCAAAATGGCCGATGTTGCAAACGATAGCCTGATCTTTCATTTGTTCCATGTGATCGATACGGATGATATCGATATTACCGGTAGTAGTGACAAAGATGTTACCTTCTTTGCAGGCGTCTTCCATGGTTACTACTTCAAAACCTTCCATGCAGCCTGCAGTGCACAGATAGGATCGACCTCTGTAACCAGCACCCGGCTCCGTAGGAACGCATAGAGTGTGAACAGCCTTTACCTACATCGCCATAACCGCATACTACAACTACTTTACCGGCAATCATTACGTCTGTGGCACGTTTAATGCCGTCTGCCAGTGATTCGCGGCAACCGTACAGGTTATCGAATTTAGATTTGGTAACCGAGTCGTTTACGTTGAAGGCAGGGAACAACAACTTGCCTTCTTCCTGCATCTGGTATAGGCGATGCACGCCGGTCGTTGTCTCTTCCGAAACTCCGCGCACTTCAGCCGCTACCCGGTGCCAGCGTTCTTTGTCTTCTGCCAGCACTTTTTTCAGTATAGCATTCAATTCTATTCGTCTTCGGCATGTACTTCTTTGTCCAATACAGCAGCATTGTTTTCTGCTTCGTAACCTACATGGATCATCATAGTGGCATCCCCGCCATCGTCGACAATCACTGTCGGTCCTTTGCCCCCCTCAAAGTTCAGGGCCTGCAAGGTACACCACCAATAGTCTGCCAATGTTTCTCCTTTCCAGGCAAATACGGCAACACCTGAAGCTGCGATAGCTGCTGCAGCATGATCTTGAGTTGAATATATATTGCAAGAGCACCAACGCACTTCAGCTCCCAGGGCTACCAGTGTTTCGATCAGGACGCAGTCTGGATAGTCATGTGCAGTGATCCCATGATACGGGCACCTTTCAATGGTTTGGATTCTCCATATTTTTCGCGAAGAGCCATAAGGCCGGGCATCTCTTTTTCTGCCAAGTCGATTTCCTTGCGACCGAAGTCGGCAAGCGTGATGTCTGCCACTTTGTAGGGCAGGGTAGAGAATAATTCTGTGGACATAAATGTAAATTGTTTAAAATATAAAGTGGTGCAAAGATAGAACATTCTGAGTAGTAGGGCAAAAGCTATCGACTTTTTTAATCAATAATAACTTCGATTTGTAGGATATTTTTTGGATATATGTATTATATTTGCAAGTAATGTGATGCTATATACAACAAAACAGATTTAAATAGACTCAAATCCATGGGACATTACGAGCATAAAACGAAAGAGGAACTACTGGAAATTGTATGTAAATTGGAAAAGAAGGTGGAAGGCCTCTCTTCCGAACTCGACTCTCTGAAAAAAGGGCGATTCCGTGAACGGTACAGTACTCGGATTTTAGATGCATTGCCTGATATGCTGACTGTTTTTGACCATAATGCGAACATTGTGGAGTTGGCTTCATCTCCTACAACAAATCATGTGGAAGGTACCACCTCCGATAGTATTATTAATTCAAATGTAAAAGATATTGTTCCCGAAGAAGCGTATGAAAGTGTTCGTCACAACATGGATAAAGTCATCCATACCGGTAAGAGTTCGACAGCTGAACATTCATTAATGCTGGACGGGGTACTCCATCATTATGAAAATCGTATTTTTCCGCTGGATGATCAGTATTTGTTATGTATGTGTCGCGATGTCTCGCAGGAGACTGAGATGGCTAAGATCAATGAGACCCAGCGAAGTGAGATTGTACGTCTCAATTCGTTGATGAATGACATTTTGAACAATATTCCCGTCTATTTATTTGTGAAGGATACCGGAAATGATTTTCGTTATCTTTATTGGAATAAAGCTTTTGCCGAGCATTCCGGAATCTCTGTCCAGAGGGCTGTCGGTAGTACGGATGCAGATATATTTCCGGACAAGAAAGATGCCGAACATTTCCGGGAAGACGATTTGAAGGTGATGAAGTTGGGACGTATTGAATATCTGGAGAATTATACAACTATGAGCGGTGAGGTCCGTACGGTCACTACAATGAAAACAGTTGTCCCTTCGGGAGGTCAGCATCCTTATATTATCGGAGTATCGTGGGATGTAACCGAAATCAAGAAGACGGAAAAGGAGCTTATAGCTGCCCGGATTAAGGCAGAAGAGGCCGACCGGATGAAATCTTCGTTTTTGGCTAATATGAGCCACGAAATCCGTACTCCTCTGAATGCGATTGTAGGTTTTCCAAACTGATTATTGAAGCGGACAATGAGTGTGAAAAGCGACAGTATGCCGATATTGTGGAACACAACTCGACTGTTCTGTTGAATCTCTTTAATGATATTCTTGATCTTTCGGCACTTGAAGCCGGTTCCTTGGAGCTTTCTTATCACCCGGTGAGGCTGAAAGATATCTGTTTACAGTTATATGAATTACATGTGAAATCGGTTAAGCCGGAAGTTCGGCTTGTGCTGGACGAGGTAGATTCGCAACTTTGCATACAAGGAGACTGGGAACGTATTTCTCAGATTTTGGTTAATCTGATTACCAATGCCATTAAATTCACTTCTGTCGGAGAAATTCATTTTGGATTTCAGAAGAAGGCGGATATGGTACAGTTTTACATATCTGATACGGGGAAAGGTATTCCGGCAGAAAGGGTGGCCACCATCTTTCAGCGTTTCGGAAAAATAGATGATTTTGTGCAAGGGACAGGATTGGGACTGACTATCTGCCGGATGCTTGTCGAAAAGATGGGCGGGCGTATCTGGGTACGTTCCAAACAGGGAGAAGGAACTGTTTTCTATTTTACTCTGCCTATGGCAAAATAGTGACAGTGATAAGTGATTAGCGTCAGACGCTAATCACTTATCACTGCATATCTGCTTTATATAATCTGGATACCTTGCTCCTCACAGAGCTTCAGTCCTAAATCCTTCAGTTTGAATTTTTGTATCTTACCGCTCCCGGTCATGGGAAATTCGTCAATAAAGAAAATGTATTTAGGGATTTTGTAGCGGGAGATTTTATTCCGGCAGAAGTCTTGTACGTCCGAAGCCTGCATGGTTACTCCTTCGTGCAAAATGATGAAAGCCCCTACTGCCTCTCCATATTTTTTAGATGGGATGCCCGATACCTGTACGTCCTTCACTCCGTCGAGCTTATAGAGGAATTCCTCTATCTCACGGGGATAGATATTCTCTCCACCACGGATGATCATATCTTTGATACGTCCTGTGATACGATAATTCCCATCTTCGTCCTTGATTCCCAAGTCTCCTGAGTGTAGGAAATTGTTTTTGTCTATCACTTCAGCCGTAGCTTGTGGATTCTTGTAATATCCTTTCATGGTGTTATATCCCCGGTTGCACATTTCCCCCTGTACGCCGACCGGGCATTCTTCACCAGTTTCAGGATCGAGCACTTTTACCTCCGTAAATTCAAAGTCACGCCCTACGGTGTTACAACGTACGTCAAACGGATCGTCAATGCGTGTAGCAGTCATTCCGGGGGCTGCTTCTGTCAGTCCGTATACACTGGTAACCTTCATATACATTTTCTCTTCCACTTGCTTCATCAATTCTACCGGGCAGAGTGAGCCGGCCATGATACCGGTGCGGAGGCTCGACATATCGAACATATCGAACATCGGATGGTTCAGTTCGGCAATAAACATAGTGGGTACTCCATAAAGTGCTGTACATTTCTCTTTATGGATAGAGGCTAATACGATCAGCGGGTCAAAACGTTCCACCATCACTTGAGTACAACCATGAGTCAGACAGTTCATGGTGGCCAGCACTACACCGAAGCAGTGGAACAATGGAACACAACAGCAGAGTTTATCATTGCCCGTGAATTTCATGTGTTCTCCGGTCAGGAAACCATTATTGCTGATATTGTAATGTGTCAGCATAACCCCTTTGGGAAATCCGGTTGTTCCTGATGTATATTGCATGTTTACCACATCGTGGCAATCGACCTGCGACTTGAGTTCGTTGAGCTCGGTGTCTTCTATGTTATCGCCTAGCAACAGGATCTCCTGTGTGTTGTACATTCCGCGATGTTTCTCCTGTCCTACGTAGATTACGTTCTTCATATAAGGAAAACGCTCGCTTTTCAGATGTCCTCGTTCGCAGGTTTTCAGTTCCGGAAGCATGGTGTAGGTCATCTGTACAAAGTCGCTGTCTTTTTCGCCGTTGACAATGCAGAGCGTATGCATATCCGAGTTCTCGCACAAGTATTCCAGTTCGGCCTGTTTATAGTTGGTGTTTACCGTTACGTAGACTGCACCTATCTTCGCGCAGGCATATAATAAGGTAAGCCAGTCCGGTACGTTTGCTGCCCAGATTCCGACGTGGGTACCTCTTTCCACTCCGATGGCAATCAATCCTTTCGCCATATCGTCTACCCGCTTGTTGAATTGCTTCCAGGTGAAGCGCAAGTTGCGGTCGGAGTATACAATATATTCTTTGTCCGGTGTTGTTTCGGCCCAATGTTCAAGCCATTGTCCGAGTGTTCTTTCGTATAGTTGCATGTTTTTAGTAATGTGTAGAGCGATCATTGCTGATCATTAAATGGGTGTATAGATTACTGCCAGGATTTTGGCGGCTTGTCCTTCATAAGCATGAACGTGATGGGGGACGATGGAATCATAGTAGATACTGTCACCTTCTTCGAGCAGGTAAGTGCTTTTTCCGTAACTGATTTCCATGACACCTTCCATGACCATGATGAATTCTTCTCCTTCGTGAGAAGAAAGTACAAAATCACTGTCTTGTGTAGGGGCTACATCGATGATGAACGGCTCCATATGGCGGTCGGCTTTTGACTTGGACAGTGAATGATACTGCATGTGTTTGCGCGAATGGATGGCGTTGTTTGAGAAGCTGATCGTGTCTGTAGCTTCCATCTTGCGTGAGACTACCGGACCTGTTTCGTCCTGGTCGTCGAGGAAAGTGCCCAGACGTACGCCCAATACGCGGGCTATTTTGATAAGTGGAGCCAATGAAGGCAAGTCAATATTGTTTTCGATACGTTCTATTTGTTCAATGGCCAATCCTGAGCGTTCGGCAAGTTCTTCTATTGAGATTCCTTTGTTCTCACGGAGTGATTTAATTTTTTCTCCTACGATTTTGCTTGTATCCATAATGTTGAATGTATTTTCCCGGTAAAAGGTTATAATTTAATTCGTTTTGCTGCAAAATTAATGAAATTTTATATCCAAGCAAGGGAGAAAGATAAAAAATAAAAGCCGTTTCCTCCATAGAGAGGAAACGGCTTTTAAATTTTGTTCGCAGTAAGTGATTACTTACGCAAGCCGAGCTCTTTGATGATATCACGATATCTGGTGATATCTTTTGCTTTCAGGTAGTCGAGCAAAGCACGACGTTTACCTACCAACATAGTCAAAGCTCTTTCTGTACTATAATCTTTTCTGTTGAGCTTCATGTGCTCAGTCAGGTGAGTAATACGGTATGAAACAAAGCTATCTGGGCCTCAGCTGAGCCAGTATCAGTGTTAGACTTTCCGTACTTACTGAAGATTTCTTGCTTTTTAGCAGCGTCTAAATACATAATTAATAAAATTATTGATCTATAAAATGTTTCTTTGAGCGTGCAAAGATAGGCATTATCTTTTATCCCACAATGAATTGCAGGAAATATTTTCTATAGTATCCCTTTTTTCTAATCCAATTTTTGTACCTTTGTCGCCAAATAATAGGTATTATATGCAAAATATTCGAAACATTGCAATTATTGCCCATGTTGACCATGGGAAAACGACTCTCGTCGATAAAATGCTTTTAGCCGGAAACTTGTTTCGCGGCAACCAAACAAGCGGAGAATTAATTCTGGATAACAACGACTTGGAGCGTGAACGAGGGATAACGATCCTCTCTAAAACGTTTCTATCAATTACAACGGAACTAAGATTAATATTATTGATACTCCGGGACACAGCGACTTCGGTGGCGAAGTAGAGCGTGTGCTCAACATGGCCGACGGATGCATTCTGTTGGTTGATGCTTTTGAAGGCCGATGCCGCAAACGCGCTTTGTGCTGCAGAAAGCTTTGGAAATCGGATTGAAACCGATTGTTGTTATTAATAAGGTAGACAAACCGAACTGTCGTCCGGACGAAGTACACGAGATGGTCTTCGACCTGATGTTCAGCCTGGATGCTACCGAAGAGCAACTTGATTTTCCGACAATCTATGGTTCGGCCAAGAATAACTGGATGAGTACGGACTGGAAAGAGCAGACGGACAGTATTGTGCCTTTGCTGGATTGTATTGTAGAGAACATTCCTGCTCCGGAGCAATTGGAGGGTACTCCTCAGATGCTGATCACTTCACTTGACTATTCTTCATATACAGGCCGTATTGCTGTAGGGCGTGTTCATCGTGGTACACTGAAAGAAGGCATGAACGTGTCTTTGGCTAAGCGTGACGGCAGCATTGTGAAATCTAAGATTAAAGAGGTTCATGTATTCGAAGGGCTGGGTCGTGTGAAGACGACTGAGGTCTCTTCGGGAGATATTTGCGCTTTGGTAGGTATTGACGGATTCGAGATCGGAGATACGATCTGTGATTATGAAACTCCGGAAGCATTGCCACCTATTGCTATCGATGAACCGACTATGAGTATGCTGTTTGCCATCAACGACTCTCCGTTCTATGGTAAAGATGGTAAATTTGTAACTTCACGTCATATCCATGATCGCCTGACCAAGGAATTGGATAAGAATCTGGCTTTGCGCGTACGTAAGAGCGAAGAAGACGGTAAATGGGTTGTATCAGGCCGTGGTGTGCTTCACCTTTCTGTCTTGATCGAACCATGCGTCGCGAAGGTTACGAGTTACAGGTCGGACAGCCGCAAGTAATCTATAAAGAAATAGATGGAGTAAAATGTGAACCGATTGAGGAGCTTACGATTAACGTACCTGAAGAATATTCAAGTAAGATCATCGATATGGTAACCCGCCGTAAAGGTGAGATGACTATGATGGAGAATACCGGTGAACGCATCAACCTTGAATTTGATATGCCTTCGCGTGGTATCATCGGTCTTCGTACGAATGTTCTGACGGCTTCGGCAGGTGAGGCTATCATGGCACACCGCTTTAAGGAATATCAGCCGTTCAAAGGAGACATAGAACGTCGTACCAATGGTTCGATTATCGCTATGGAGAGTGGTACTGCATTTGCTTATGCTATCGACAAATTGCAGGATCGTGGTAAATTCTTTATTTTCCCTCAGGAAGAGGTGTATGCAGGTCAGGTAGTGGGTGAGCATGCTCACGAAAAAGATTTGGTTGTAAATGTGACTAAGTCGAAGAAGTTGACTAATATGCGTGCTTCCGGTTCTGACGAGAAAGCCCGTTTGATTCCTCCTGTACAGTTCTCTCTTGAAGAGGCCTTGGAATACATTAAGGAAGACGAATATGTAGAAGTTACTCCGAAAGCAATGCGTATGCGTAAGGTTATTCTGGATGAAACTGAACGTAAACGCGCCAATAAGAGCTAATATTTGCGGATATCTATCTAACGAAAGGCTGTGTAATTTTGCACAGTCCTTTTCTGTTATATATGCTTTTTTTTCCTATATAATAATATAAAAAAGGACATCCTCACGGATGCCCTTTTCCCAATTTTCCTTTTTCAAATTTGTGTAGCTGCTATAAATCTCTTACCACAACAACTTTATTATATACTAAAAATCAATACTTTTTATATTTTAGTTCCTATTGGAAAACTATTATTCGATAGCAGGTTCGCTTGTTTTGCTTGGCCAGTATGGATTCTGGTAAAGCACAGAATTGTTGACTGAACGGTCCGGAGACAAAAGCTCCATTTGCCGTATCGGCACCGGATACAAGTAGTATGCCTTAGCGAATGTATAACCGTCAAATACAGCGTTGTTTGCTTTGACGATTGAGTACGGACGTACATATTTACCCAATTCTTTGGCTGACATATTGGCCGTTGAGCTACCGTCTGATACAATTTTGTATTTGGGCTCGCCTTTGTCATTCTTCATTGCCACATAGTCATCATAAGCTTCATCCCAGAAGTTGAATCCTTCCGGAATATATTTGGTTGTGAGCAACTGATCCATAGCTCTCCAACGCATCAGGTCGTCCCAACGCATACCCTCGCCGATGAATTCGCAACGACGTTCGCGGCGGATATTGAATAAAGTTGCGTCTACCAATGTAGAACCGGAGTATTTTGCCCAGTCTACTTCCTTGCTCATATCCGTATTGCGGATGGTCTTTTCGTAGTCTGTGTCCACTCCGCACGTTTGCGGATAGCGGTCCAGTATTGGGCTGCTTTTCCGTCGACCTTACCGTTTCTCAGGTAATATGCCTCCAGATAGTTAAGGTAAGCTTCCACACCACGATAGATGATGCATCCTGTGGTCGACTGGTCGGAACCGGAGATGATCTGGTCTTTCTTATAAGTCAGGCATTTGCGGATGCGATATCCCGTCAAGTCTCTGACTTCCTGCAATTCAAAGAGAGCAGGTTCGCCGAACTCGGGCATAGTGCCGTCACCATCGGCTCTCGGAGCCTGTTTGTCTTTCTCACCGAATAAGAAAAGTTGCAGGCGCTGGTCACGTCCTTCCTTTTCTTCCTGAATTCTGCTGTCACCTTTAAATCCGCTGTTGCTGGCATACCAGGGCAATCCGTTCTCCATCAGGAAAGTCTGTACATAGCTTCTCAACATTCCATTGTTTCCACCTGAATAAATATAGTTGGGAGCACCGTGGCTGATGTTGATACTTCCCGAACGAAGATAATCTTTCCAGAAAAGAACTTCGGAATAACCACTCATGTCTTCGGCAGAGAACATTTCAAAGTAAGGATTCCAACCGGAATATTCGCTGTCGCTGAGCGGATTGAATACCCCTGTGTTTTCAGTCAGTGTGATAGCGTCCGCTACTTGTGAGGCTGCATCCATACACTGGTCGAGGAAGAAGTTGATTTCGGCTGTTACATCAAGTGAGAAATTCGGATGTACGCTCTTTCCCGGCCATGTTTCGTCACCCGGCACGCGGCCTGTTCCCTGATGATATTTCTCAAATGTAGCTTCGTATAATGCCACACGTGATTTGATCAGCAATGCACATTGCTTGTTCAGGCGATTGTTGTTCATGAAGCCTTGGTTTTTCATTAACCCGCTGGCTTTGTCGAGATCTTCGAGAATGAAGCGGGCCACTTTATTGCGTGGCTGACGTACACTCTTTTCAATCAGTATCGCTTCATCATCCGGAAGTACCTCAGTGATGATAGGATAATCTCCGTATTTACGTAGCTGGTTGTAATATATCAAGGCACGCATGAAATACATTTCACCGATGTAGTGTTTGAGATCATCTTCTGCCCCCGAAATTTTTTCCGGCTTCATATTTAGGCAGCACCTGTTCGAAAAAGTAGTTGCAATAACGGGCCAGTGACAATCCGTTGGACCAGTTGTCATTGTTTGAAGGTACTTTCCAGATTCCTTTTTCATAGTAGGTAGAGTTATAACCACCCACTACCATGTTGTCTGTACCGCCATCATTGTTTACCGTACCGGCATTCCATCCGCTATGTGTTGAGAACATAGAGTTGTATTTTGAAATGGTATATGCTGCCAGGTGGTCTGCAGTCTGGAAATACTCTTGCGGGGTGACCTGATCCAGCGGCTCTCTGTCCAGAAAGTCGTTGCACGAAGTCAGAGCTATGGAGCTCCCGCTACGAGGCAAGCCTGCGCCACGATATATTTCATTTTAATTTTCATAATCTTGGTGTTTTTTAGAAGTTAACATTTAAACCGACTGAAATGACTCTCTGCAACGGATACAGTTTACCGTTGTTCGCATCATATGTACTTCCGATTGCTTCCGGGTCGAAGATGCCTGTGATATCAGAGAAAGTAAGCAGGTTGTCTCCGGATACATAGACACGTACAGACGACATACCTGCTTTTTCTGTCCATGTTTTAGGCAAAGTATAGCCTATCTGGATATTTTTCAGACGGCAATAAGCTGCATTCTGCAAATAACGGCTCTGTACATTCGTATTCTTACCGCCGTTTCTTGCTACACGTGGGTAGTAAGCATTGGTGTTTGCTCCCAGAGGGTCACCTTCCGGACGCCAGAAGTCCCAATGTTCCTTGAAGCCGGCAGCCTGCCATTGTCCAAGACCGGTTGATCCCCAGAAGTACGGGCCTGCAGCCAATAGTCACGTTTACCGATGCCCTGGAAGAATGCGCGGAAGTCGATTCCTTTCCAGCTTGCATCGATAGTCAGACCGTAGTTAAAGCGCGGTGTACTGTTACCCAAGATAACGCGGTCACCTGTATCTCCCAGCTTATTGCTTCCTGTGCTGATCTTGCCATCACCGTCGAGGTCGGCATACATGATGTCGCCTGCTCCCCATTTACTACCCAAGGCCGATTGGTCTACTTTTGCCAGATGGGCGTCCATTTCTTCCTGGCTTTGTGCGATACCGATTGTCTTGTATCCCCAGATATTATTGAGTTTCTGGCCTTTGTAATAAGTACCGATGTTGTAGTCTTCATTCGGATATTTCAGGATTTTCTGCTGAGAATCAGACAGAACGAATTTCACGCCATAAGAGAAATCCCGGATACGGTCTCTCCAACCCAGTTCAAGTTCAAAACCGTAGGACTTCATATCCGCATTATTGATCTTTGGCACTCCTGTACCCAGAGATGCTGCTAATTCGGGAGCCGGACCGATCATATCGTAAGTATAACGAACGAAGTAGTCGAACGAACCGGTCAAGCGGTTGTTAAACAATCCCCAGTCCAAACCGACATCCCATGTTTCGATGGTTTCCCATGTTTTCTTCATGCTGACAATGCCCGGATTGTTGGCATAGTTGGGTAATGCTCCGTTCAGCAACCAACCATAGTTGGAGCCTGTCGGCATAGTCTGATAGAAAGGATACCATGCGTCTTTGGTATCTGTATTACCTAATTGTCCCCAAGAAGCGCGGAGTTTCAATGTACCGATACTGCATTTTTCGGCGATTCTTTCAAAGAATGGTTCTTGTGCAACGTTCCATCCGGCAGAGAATGAAGGGAAGAATCCCCAGCGTTTGTCACCTATAAAACGTGACGAACCGTCGTAACGTCCGTTAGCTTCCACCATGTATCGGTCTTTATAATTGTAGTTGATACGTCCGAAGAAACCGGCTACGGCATTGTGGGCATATCCTCCCATGCTTTCGGGTCTTCGGTGGCTGTGTTGATGGTAGGCACCGAACTTGAAATCAGTGTGCTCTTTTGAGCCTGGACATAACGGGTTTTATAAAGCTCACTGTTGAAACCGGCCATAACTTTGAAGTAGTGTCCGCTGTCAAACTGTTTAAAGTAGTCCGAGTAGATGTTGGTCGTGTAGTAGTTTTCTTTATATGAATACTCGTTTACCTGAGAGAGGCCGAGTGCGCCGCCGTTCCATGAAATCAGGTACGGTTCGTTATCTGCGTTGTATGCATATACCGGCAATACATCCCAATGTTCGTTCGTGTTCGTTGTGCGTAAACTACCTTCCACATTGATTCTCCAGTTTTTGATGGGTTCGAAAATGAACTGTAGCTGTTGCGTGTTCAGGTCTTTCTGATTGATCTGTTTTCCACCGTTTTCCAACTGTTCGATTTCCATGCCGTCTACCGGATGTCCGTTCGGGTCGTAAGCCGGGTTGGTCGGCCAGCGACGGGCGATGTTATGGAAGAAGAGACCTGTCAGATAGGACGGACGGTCAAAGTCTTCGCGTGTCCATTTGGTTGAGTAAGTGACAGTGAACCAGTCAGCAATCTGGCTTGTGATTTTACCGTTCATCGTATAGCGTTGGAAATTATCGCTACCATGGCGAAGCAGACCGTTCTGATCGAGGAGCTTCCGCTGATGGTATACTGCGTTTTCTCCGAACCTCCACTGATGCTCAGGCTGTGCTCTTGTGACGGAACCCAGTCATTATAGAATTCTTTGAACCAGTCGGTGTTGGCATTAGCACCGCCATAAGCCTGCCATTTACGGGTTTGTTCGTTCATGGTCATTGTCTCTTTCAGGGTTCCGGCTTGGTAGGCAAGAATACGGTCGAGCGCTTCTTGGCTGAATGGGCCTGAGTCACCGGCATTTTCGGCTGCACGGTTAAAGTAGAGTGCGAATTGATAAGAGTCCATCATTTCCGGAACACAAAGCGCATCGGAGAAACGTACGTTACCGTTATAGCTGACTTTTGCTTTGCCGCTCTTACCACTCTTGGTTGTAACGAGGATTACACCGAATGCGGCACGGGCACCATAGATAGAAGCAGAGGCTGCATCCTTCAGTACGGATACATTTTCGATGTCGTTCGGGTTAACCGAGTTCAGGTCACCTTCGATGCCATCGATCAAATAAGGGGAGAAGATCCGGAGCCGTCGCCAATGGTACCGGCACCACGGATATTGATACTCATTGAGCTATCCAGTGCACCGCCGGAGTTACCTACCGAGAGGTTCAGACCCGGTACTACACCCTGCAATGCCTGTGATACATTTTGTACCGGACGGGCTTCGAGTACTTCGGAGTTTACCATACCGACAGCACCGGTTACGTTCACCTTCTTTTGTGAACCATAACCCACGATAACAACTTCATCCAGTACCTCGGCGTCTTCTTTCATCGTAATGTGGAGAGCTGTACCTTCTGCTTTGACTGTAACGGTTTTATAGCCAATGTAGGAGATCTCGAGTGTAGCACCTTTGGGTGCATCGATAGAGAATTTTCCCTCCAGGTCAGTGATGGTACCCATAGTGGCATTGTCTTTCACTTTGACGGATACGCCGATCATGGCTTCTCCGTTCTGGTCCAGTACCGTACCTGTTGTTTTCACTTTCTGCTGCTGTACGGAGGCGATTTCGTGTTTTTCGTAAGTATCGGCTGCCGCTTGCTGAGGTGTAGCACACCATAGCATGATAGAAGCAGCGATTGCCATTTTCAGGCGATTTGTTTCTCGAAACCGGATTAGGTTCGGAAACAGGTTAGTTTTTTCTGTCATACACTAAATTGTTCGGTTAAACATTAATTTGATAGTTTGTTTTAGGATTCCGGATTTTATTTTGTTTCCGGAATAAGGTTTGTAAAGGATTCGTTTTTTCTACTTCATAAGCATAATTATTAGAGGTTACTGTATGTATGTCATTCTTTTCTTGCTCCTTTCTGAACCATGCTGATTTGTTTATTAAATTTGTTTGTCCAAAGGTGATTAAGTTCTCACGGAACTTGGAAAAAAGTGATAAATCGGCTTTTATATAACTTCGAACCTTCTGATTCGTCCTTTTTCTTTATTATTTCACCTGTACGGGTAGTCGTATTGGTCCGGGAAGCTGATTATGTTAAATGATACAGGAACTACTAAGTCCCGCTGATTAACCTTTTGCAAATAGAGAGAGGCTTATTTTTCTACCACCTTCCTCTGAGGCGGCACGTTTTATTCATTATCTGCTGCTTTTTAATAAAATAGTGGTGCAAAGAGCAGTGATAAAGAAAATTATTATTATAAATTCTTGCATATTATTAAAAGTTATCGCATCTTTGCCGAGAGATATTGTGATTTTATAAACACAAGTTAGCCTAAGTTAACAAAAAAGTATTAATACAAGAACAGGCCAAAGGTTAAGACACATTTGCAGAAACACTTGAATAACGATAAGTTCCGTGAGAACTATACCCCACTTTTATTCCACTCATAATATATAGGTGAGCATTATTTAATATTAATAATGAGCACCTCTTTCCTGAGAAGAATTTTTTGTCTTTTTGTTTGAGGCTTTACATTAAGGTTTTGTCTTTTCGTTCCGGTTTTCTATCCGGTTCTGTTTAATAGTGTTTATATTTAGGAATGTTGGAGTTGAGAAATACCAAAATGTTAAATAGGATACTTTTTGGATTTTACAATAAAGATAGTAGAACGTTAGTAGTAAGATCCGGATGGCAGTAACATTAGGTTTGGATATCTCTGTATGATGAATATACTTCTCCAGATGGAGTGAACTCTGTGTAATAAAGCAAAAATATCCCCGGAAAAAATACTTTTCTTCCGGGGATATTTTTATTTGATAGAATTATAATAAAGTATTATTTGATAACCAGTCGGTCTGCATCTAAAGCCAATTTATAAACTTTTCCTTTACTTGTTTTGAAAGAGAGAGTTTTATCTCCGTATCTCACCGTACAAGGTTCGCCTGCTTTTGAGAAGATGGTTGCTTCTGCAAGCTGTCCGTTTTTCCATGACAAGTCTACCTCAAAGTTCCCTTTGGCGCAGATTCCACTGATGCTTCCGTCTTTCCAGGCATCCGGAAGTGCGGGCAATAGTTGGATGAAGCCCATGTGACTTTGCAGCAGCATCTCTGTGATACCGGCGGTACCTCCAAAGTTTCCGTCGATCTGGAAAGGCGGGTGAGTATCCCACAGATTGTCCAGTGTACCGTTTTTCAGCAGATTACCGAAAAGTTTGTAGGCGTGGTTACCGTCTTGCAGACGTGCCCATTGGTTAAGTTTCCATCCCATACTCCATCCGGTTGCTCCGTCGCCGCGATGCTCAAGTACCACTCTGGCAGCTTTGGCAAGGTCGGGTGTGGTGATGGGTGAGAGCGTATGTCCCGGGTGCAGTCCGAAGAGGTGGTTGACGTGGCGGTGCTCGTCTTTCGGGTCATCGATGTCTTTCGACCATTCCATCAGCTGACCGTAGCGGCCCACTTTGTAGGGAGCCAGATGTGTCAGCACTTCTTGCCATTGTTTACGTTCCTTGCTGTCCACTCCGAGTACTTTGCTTGCTTCAATGGCATCCTGCAGAATTTCGCGGATTACGGCGTGAACGAAAGTGGTTCCTTCGTCAATCGGTCCGTGTTCGGGTGAGGTAGACGGAGCTGCGGTGTAAGTTCCATCCGGTTTGCGCCATAAAAAGTCTGTGGCAAACTGGGCGCTGCTTTTGATCAGGTCGTATCCGGTCTCTTTCAGGAATTTCTTGTCGCGGGTGTAATCATAATACTCCCAGACATGCGTTGCCAACCAGGGGCCTGCCATTGGATTGAAGTTCCAGGCCATTTCTTCACTTTCAAGCGGCGTGGTGAATCCAAAGATATTGGCTGAGATCGATGCTGTCCATCCTCTTGTTCCGAAGTAAGCCTGCGCTGTTTTCTGTCCCGGTTTTACCAGCGTACGGATAAAGTCGATCAGCGGCAATGTACATTCGTAGAGGTTGGTCGAGCAAGCCGGCCAGTAGTTCATCTGTATGTTGATGTTGTTATGGTAGTCCACTCTCCACGGACCGTCTACGTTGTTGTGCCAGATGCCTTGCAGGTTGGCAGGCATGTTACCCGGTCTTGAGCTGGCTATGAGCAGATAACGTCCGAACTGATAATAGAGTTCTTCCAGATAAAAGTCCGGTTGTCCTTTCCGGTAGTTTTGCAAGCGTTTGCCGGTGGGCAGGTTGGCGCTTTGTGCGTCCGGGTTCAGTTGTAGTTTTACCCGGTTGAACAGAGCGGCGTAGTCGTCGTAATGCTGTTTGAAGAGTACATCATATCCCATGGCTACGGCATTGTCCATCCATTGACGGGTGGTTTCGGCAGGATTTACTCCCACATATGCTTTAGGGTCTTTGAAGTCCGGGTCGAAATTGATCTTATAATCGGTATCCGCAGTGACAAGGAATACTACTTCGTCAGCGTCTTTTACGGTGATTTTTCCATTTGCGTTCGATAGTGTTCCGCCTTTGGCAATGGCATGAATGCGCACTACATATTGCATGCCGTTATTGTCGAGGTGGGCAGTGTATGCGAGGCCGTTGGCACCGTCTGCGACATGCTTCCTGTCGATACCGGATTGGGGGAGTAACTGAAAGTAAGGTTCTGCTTGCCCGGCCGGTCGGCTTTGAAGCGGATTGCCATCACGTTGGCAGGATAGGAAATGAAGTAATCGCGTTCGTAGGCTACATCATCTTTCTTGAATTGTACAACGGCCAATGCCGAATCCAAAGAGAGAATACGTTTATAGTCACTCATGTTCACTGTACTGAGTCCGGTTTCTATATAAAACTCTCCCATTGTGGTGAAGTTACCAAAACGGAAAGGTTTTTCTCGGTTCGACTCATAAGGTACTTCGCTGTTAAAGTTCTTGCGTGTCAGCATTTCGGCCTTTTTCTGGTCTCCGTCGGTAAAGGCCTGGCGTATTTCTTTCAGTACATGTGCCGACTGTTTGTTTACATTCCAGTAGGCATCGGCTCCTCTCGAAGTATTAGGTCCTCCTCTCCAGAGAGTTTTCTCGTTAAAGGTGATGCGTTCCGCTTCTATCGAGCCCATGATGTTGGCTCCGATGCTTCCGTTTCCAATGGGCAATGATTGCGACTCCCAGTTGGCATCGGGGTTCCGGGCAGTGTCTCCTGCACTCTCCGGTTTGCTTTCTCCTTTCCAGAGATCGGGGCGGCTGCCATACCAGATGGCTCTGCCTTGTAGTGTATTCGGTGTGTCGAACCAGATGGAGAGCCCTTGCGTGTAGTCGGTGGCATGGACATGCGCCGCCGGCAAGGCAAACAGGGCGGTGAGGAGAAGTGAATAAAGTTTCTTCATGTTTGGGTGTTATTAGAGTTAGTATTGGTTTGTCATAGTCTGCACAAAGATAAAGAAAAACCTTGAATCTTGTGCAGACTACGTGACGTTTACTCGGAGGTAAGATAAATTATCCAACCTTTCCGGGGGCTGTCACTATCGGTGTGTCTACATTCCATTCATGCGCCTGTTGCATGTCCGGTATTTCGGGTGCTGTCAGCTTTGCCTTTTGTGGGTTCAGGCCGATCTGTTTCCAGTCTATATTCAGTTTTACGGTTTTCACTTCATCCGAATAATTACCTAAAGACAGCAGTACTTTCTCCGGTTTGCGATAGACAGTGACTTTGACAGCTTCGTCCGATGTGCTTACAGCCGGATGTTCTTCCCAGAACCCGAGCATGGTGGCTTCCGCAATGCCGAATGAATCCCATATCTTCCATACCTGGCGCGGATCGCAGTTGACTCCTTCGGTGTACCATGGATAACGGACGGTCATTCCATATTGCATCCCCAACCATGCGTTCCCACCTCTGTACAGCATGTCGCCACTCAGTCCGAAAGGAATGCCCGATGACTCGACCAGCCAGTTGGCCGGTGTCATTTTATCATAAAGGAAGCTTTCGCCGAACCACAGCTTATCTACATACGGGAAAAACTCCGTATATTGATTGGCGGGTCCCCTTGAGAATCCCGTATTCGAGTGTAAATCGATGAGGCATCCCGGCTTAACGCTTTCCATAGCCCGGCGCATTCGTTTCAGGATACGGCGGTCGAAGGAAACGTCGTCCAGATAGATACCGTCGATGTCCATGTTCTGCACCATCCAGCGCAATCCTTCTATATAATAGTTGTACCATCGGGAGTCTCCTTCGGCTGTCAGGATAGATGCATCGGCAGTGATACCCTGCTTGTCAGCATTGTCAAAGTGTTCGTACCATTGCGGTGTGTAGTTCGTCACGAAGTGCTCGCGGCACCATGGGAATCCCCCGCCGTTTCCGCCTCTCAGGATTTCGTTTCCCAGGCTGCGGATGGCCCATATCTCGGCGGTGGCATTACTCAGTTCGCGCAGCGTATAGTATATCTTTATTTTACATCCCCGGGCATGCCACTCTTTGGTGAACTCTTTCATTTTGTCTACCGTCAGGAAGGGGTAGTTGATAAACGGATTGTAGTCATTGCCTTGATGGACATTGATGATGCGTACTCCTGCTTCGATGTCGGCTTGTGAAGGTGTGGGTTTGGGGCCATTGTGGTAATAGCGGTCTGTAAACTGGCTTTTCATATCCAGCATTTTCACCGGAGTGATGATCATGGCAAAATCAAATGTAATGGAACTGCCCGCTTCGAGCATGCGCTCTCCGCTGTATGCCACAGCTTTCACTCCGTCTGCCTCTTTCCGTATGGCGAATCCGCCTTTACCCCCGTTGAACCAGCTTTCCGGATAGGCCGGACGGTACAGATTCAATAGCGGACCGCTGTAGGTGCTTCCCCTGAATTCGCAGTGGATACCTGCATGCTCGTTCCCGATCCAGAAACTGTCGAACGGCCACAGCCATTGTTGCTCTTTGGAGGTGGGGATGGACACTCCGAAGTTGTTCACCGTTTTCTCGGGGGCATCCCATTTACCGTCATACTGTTGAGGAGTAGGTTGCCCCGGAAGCCCCATGCCCAGAAAATAAGTTCCTATTTCATTCCTGACCGGCAATACCAGACGGACGTCTTTCACCTGTATCTGCTTTTTTGGGGTGATGGTATATATGTAGTTTATCCATCCGTCGAACTCCATGATTGCTTTGCAGCTGACTGTCATATCTTCGTCTTCGGCTTTCCAGTTGCCTGCTACATGGCCTTCTGTCCGCTCCGTCAGTTCGGGGACAGCTTTCAGGCTTTTCACTCCACCGGCGGTTTGGATGACAAACTCTATGGGACTGCTCAGCACGTCGTTGTTCCATGAACGGATTTGTGCGGGCAGTCCTGTGCCTTCGTCTATCGTTATGCTACGCCCGAGACAACCGATACGGTTCTCGTTCACAGTCATGGCTGTGTAGGGTGCGGTAGGTGTATCGGCTATGCCCAATGTCGAGTTAAGCCATCTCAGGCGGCTGCATCTCCATAATTCACTGTCACCTCTGTCGGGCAATGCCTTTCCCGCAATCCGTATACTCAAGGGGATCGAGCTTTGTGCTCCGTCGGCATCGCTGAGGGTGATGGTGCCTGTATAGATGCCTTCCTTCTGCCGTCGGGTATATCTATTCCGAACCAGAGAGCCTGTACCTCTCCTTTGGGGACGTTTACTTCTTTTTTGAACGCTTTTCCGTAAGGATCGGTACCTTCGACATTAAAACAGGTAATGGCTGTTGCCGGTATTATTTCCCGGCCGCACTTCAGGGAAGAAGCCCGGTAAGCAATCTTGTCTGCTTGGTTCACGGCTGCCCAAAGCCCGATCTGGAAAGTATAGTATTCATTGGGGGCTGCTTCTCCCCGAAACAGTTTTCCCTGTTTGTCTGCCAGCCATTTGGTGGGGAGGTTGCTGCGCATCCGGATGGGGAACCTGCGATCTTCGGCAAAGAGGTAGAGGGAGGCTTTGTGCCGGTTGATGTAGTTCTCTTTCTCCCGGGCCGTTGCGGCAACTTCCATCGGGTAAAAACTGTCGAAAGCCTGCCGCGACTCTACTCTGACCACTTTGGCCCGAGTGCTTTTCAGGGTTGACACGCCTTGAGCCTGCCAAGCTGCATCCGGTTCGTTTTCTTTCGGAAGGTATCCGCCACTGTAGAATCCGTATCCCTTTTGCACTTGGTAGGGGAGGTAGTAGAAGTAGTAAGTGCCTTTTTGTTCCACTGGACCGAACTGCAAACGGCAGTGTTCGTCGTTCACCTCTATCCGGCGGATATTCCGGATGGTATCTCCCGTTGCAGCGTGGATGATAAGAAATCGTCTGTGTCCTGCATCTTTGTCCGGACGCCGCCATTGGAAGTCGAGGTTCGCGATTTGTGCCGGCTTTTCTATTTGCAGTACCGCCCGATGATTTCCGAAAGATTCCTCCCAGGGTTCGGAAGGAACACCGTACGGATAGTTTTGTGGCTTTTGGGCTGCGACCGACCCTGTGCCTCCTACTGTAAGCAGCAGGCATGTGAGTGATAGTACATGTAGTCTCATACTTATAAAAAATATCTGTTAAACGTTCTATTTTATTATGCGTGTTCCCCTTCCCGGGATCTCCCGTGAGCAAAGTGTCACTTTGATTATCGGACCTCCTCAGAATCGTTTCTTTCGGACCGACTGGCAGTCCGGGCGAAAAAAACGCGCCCTGCGTGTAAAGTCCGATATCACATTTCCCATCTTTGAGCTTGTTTGCTTTTACTTTGAAGGTGGAATGACGGTTCTGCCGGTAAATGGTTCCTTTCCCGGTCTCCTTCCTGCTTTTCTGTCAGTGTACAACGCTTTGTCTGCAATGGTCAACGGGAGGAAAAATTCTTCCGCCAAGACCCGTTTCGGATAGCAATAGGAGATATTCCGGACAACAATAGGAGATATTTCCGGAACATAAGGACATTTTAGGAAAATGCTTACTTCTTTCCGGGTAAATGCTTACTCCTTTCGGAGTAAATACTTACTTCTTTTTCCGAAAAGCAAGGCTCTTTTACCCCCGGAGCCCGACTTTTCACTGCCGAAAGCTGCCGTTCGGCTCTTTTTTCTCCTGAAGCATCCGAAATGAATAGGAGCTCTGTTAGCGAAAAGTGCTATTCGGTTTCTTTTTGCGCTATGATTCTGCAGATGGCTGACACTTCCAATCTTTCCACTCAGATCTTCAGGAATATCTTCTGCCTGTACATGATCCGTAAGATAAGGAATACAATCAGATAGTTGGCAAAGCTTAACCACACCTGATAATAACCACCTAGGTATTGCTCCAGTCCGTAACTGACGGATGCTGCTATGCAACGGAAGTTAATGACCTCTCCCAAGATATAAGCCGTAATGGAGTTCATGCCGTATATTTTCAACCAGTTCAGCCCGCGGCTGTGTCCTTTGTAGTCTATCCGGTAGTAGAATGCACCCATCAGCAGGAAGCAAAGTCCGCCGGAAAAAAGCGTCATGCTGCTTGTCCACAACCGTTTGATGATGGGCATTTGCAGGCTCCATATCAGCGAGAAGGCTATCAGGGATATGCCGATTATCAGCAAGGTCTGTACCACTTTCCGGCGATTATCCTTGCCTGCTTTCATTATCTTTCCGGCAAAAGCTCCCAGCATCACGGTAGCCCCGAAAGTGAGGCTGCTCCAGATCCAGGTGTAGTTGTAGTGAGCAGAGAAGCTCCAACTGCCGTCTTCATTCCAGAACACTCCGTCGCGGAAATGCCCCAGTACCAGCCTGTCCACCTTCTCGGCAAAGTTTCCTTCCGGAGTGAAGTCGCCCAGGAAGGTCATCGGTATCCAGTAGATCAGTAATAGCAGGGCTGTGACGATCAGCTGCCAGCGGAAGTTGCAATGCAACTGTATGATGGCGGCAATCAGATAGCCTGTGGCAATGGCTTGAAGGGTGTTGGAGTATAAATACAGATGTTTCGGGTCGAGGCCCAGCAGATTGCCCTGTACAATCATTCCGAAGATGAACAGAAGGATGAAGCGTTTGATGATTTTGCGGTAAACGGGTCCTTTGTCCGGATTGTCTTTAAACTTGGAGAACGAGAACGGCATGGAGGCTCCTGTCATGAAGAGGAAAAGAGGCATTACCAGATCCCAGAAACGGAACCCCTCCCATACTTCATGATCGAACTGGAAAGAATACTGTTCAGCCATGGGAGGTTGAGCTGATGTGCCAATGTCCACAATACCGGCTGGAAGAAGACCAACAGGAAAAGGTCGAAACCGCGCAGGATGTCCAGTGAGGCCAGGCGGGGAGCAGGGTTGATGAAGGCTTTTTCATAAGCGTAAGGGATTATTTAATCGTTGTTTTCAGGTCTTTTCTTTTCATATTCTCTGTTTTTATACTCTGCCGGGGAGTCTCTCCTTCGAATACGGTGCCTTCTATCACTGCCTTCTTGCAGCCGTTCAGATAGAAAACGTACGGATTGCCGGATACGGCAGGAAAAGTTTCCGTGCGGACGATGGTGTTGTTCCTGAACAAGAGTCCTGCCGTACTCTTGGCGTAGAGCACCGGGTAGTCGAATGTTCTGAACGTGTTATCCTCTATGCGGATGTTCTGGTGTACCGGGCGTTCGGCATCGATGATTTTGTTGGAAGGATGTATGGCGATCACAGCATGGCCGGGGCCTCCATTATAGGCACAGTCTATAAAGGTATTGCCTTTGATCAATACATCTTTGACCGGTCCCGATTCGTACCAGCCTTCGGCGTCGGCCTCAATCAGTATGGCGCTCATGCCCGTCTTGTAATACGTATTGTTCTCTATCACCACCTTTCTTGGAGTGGTGACCAGAGTTCCTCTTGTACTGGTTCGTGTGAAGTAGCAGTTACGTATTTCCACTTCGGGGGTACAGGTCATGTTCTCTACGCAATCGTGATTGAGCTCCAGGCTTGTCGGAATGTCCCGGTCGAAACGTACTTCCACTATTCTGTCCGATATTCGCCTTACGTCCCTGACCGTTGCCGAGGCAAAGCGTTCCATGGTGGCTGCCCGGACAAAGGCGACGGTATCTCCCTTGAAGTAAGCGTTGAATCCATAGCTCTGTCCGTGCATGAAGCGTAACTTCAGGGTTTGCGCATCTATTTTCTCAAGGGCGCGCAGGTTGGTTCCGTGCACATTGACCGGATCGTCTTGTGCTCCGGCAAAATAACAACTGTCTATGATTACTTTTCCTTTACATCCCGAAAAGTGCATCATATCCGCTGAGGCTGCCAATAACCTGCCGCTATCGGGGCGGGGAGCACACTTGACTCTGTCCATCGTTATGTTTTCGGTATACTGGCTGACGATGCCCAACCCGTGCATGTAGTGCATCTGTAGCCTGCTCAGCGTGATGTTTTTGCTTTCAAGAATGAAAAGCCCCACCTGGTCGCGGATAATATCGCGGACGGTCAGTGTGTTTCCTGCTTTGGGCATAAATTCCGCCGGGGTATTGAAGCGGACGATGCCCGGAGCAATCTCTCTGGCATCGGATGCCGACAGTGTATTCCACCCCTGGCTGTAGGTGAAAGATTCCGTATCCGGGTCGTACTCGATGCAGTGATTCCTGTTGGAACGCCATCCCTCGCCATACAGCCGGATCTTTCCGTTCACAATCTCATAACGCGTATCGCGGTGCAGGGTTACTTCAGTTTCTCCTCCGGTCACTTTCCGGTATTGAATCTCAGATCCTGCAGGACGTTCAAAGTCGATGTGCAGGTTGTTTATTCTCACCCCGTTGCAATGTTCCAGGGCGATGGTCGTCATTTTCCCATGATACATCAGGGTGGCTCCGTTTCCTTCGATGGTCAGGTCATCGATTTCATGGAGCATCAGTCCCACGGTCTTTACTTTTGAGGGACATTCCTGTTCGGTGGATGTATTCGATATGTAGTATTCTTTGCGGATGGCTCCTTCGGGCCAGATGTCATAGCGGCCTTCGGGCAGCGATAGCACTTTGGCTCCCGTGCGTTTACATTCGTCGATGGCAGCCTGTACGTCTGAGCATCGATCGATGTACAGCTACGTACGTCTGAGCATCGATCGATGTACACTACGTACGTCTGAGCATCGATCGATGTACAGCTACGTACGTCTGAGCATCGATCGATGTACAGCTAC
>ENA-OQIC01000038-OQIC01000038.1-human-gut-metagenome-genome-assembly--contig:-NODE-38-length-50845-cov-2.618143_pt1 | contig 50845 bp, 55 predicted proteins | sample MGYA00242572_ERZ504736 | MGnify/ENA primary metagenome ERZ504736 (study PRJEB26092, sample SAMD00036201) | human gut metagenome | host: Homo sapiens | study: EMG produced TPA metagenomics assembly of...
CGATGCTCAGACGTACGTAGCTGTACATCGATCGATGCTCAGACGTACGTAGCTGTACATCGATCGATGCTCAGACGTACGTAGCTGTACATCGATCGATGCTCAGACGTACGTAGCTGCTGTATTGGGTAAACAAGTTGTTGACCAGGATCTCTTTTTTGTCTTTATTGAATACTCCCAGCCCTTCATGCGAAATCTGCAGGTGTGTGATCAGCTTCTCCCTCTCGATGTAGAGTGCCTCTTTCGTTTCGTGGAGACGTTTGTATATCTGAATGATGTGTTGCGAAATCTCACCCAGTTCATTGTGGGGGAAGGCCGACTGCATCGCCATTTCGATAGGTTCATTGCGGTCGGCACGCATAGCGAATTCGCGGAGTTGGCTGATGGAAGTGCCCAGCTTGTTGGTAAACTTATAGAAGATGATCATCAGCAACAGGGTGACGATAACGGTGAACCAGATGTAATGCGGGTCCGCTTTCAGGTTATTGATCAGGCTGACACTGTAGGGCAGAGCCGAGCGGATGATGTAGTCCTTATATAAGGTGGCGGAGTAGAAGTAGGGGACTCCGGTTGTTTCGGAGGTGCGGCGTACATCGAAGCCGACCCCATTGTACAAGGCCTTTTGTACCTCTTCCCGGTCGAGATGATTGCCCAACTGCTCCACATTCTGTTCCTGACTGTCGAAAAGCACTTTCCCATCGAGGTTTACTACAGTGATGCGCAAATCTTTCAATACGTTATGTTGCAGGTAATCGGAGATCACCTCAGTCATATCCTGTGGGTGATCGTACAACTTCTCGTACAGCAGATTATTGCAATCCTGTAACTGTATATTCAGTAACTCTACTTTATACTCTTTCTCCCTCTGATACTGATAGGCCATGAAGCAGGCGGCAAACACCAGGAACAGGGAAATGACCGAAAGGAATAACTTCCGGCTGAAAGAGAGAAGTGCTTTTGGGTGACAGGTAGGTTCATATATGTAATGTTTTTGAGTTTTGATTCACCACAGAGTAACAGGAGTCTCACAGGGTTTTAATCTCTTGTTTATAGGATATTAAGAGAAAATAATCTTTGTGGAACTCTGTGCTACTCTGTGGTGAGGTCCGATTCGCCTCTATTCCGTTTCGAAGCAATAACCGTATCCCAGGCGGGTGACGATACGTTTACCGTAGGTACCGATCTTTTTCCGTAACCGGGTGATGTTGACGTCTATAGTGCGGTCCAGTACATAGACTTCGTCGCTCCAGATCCGGCTCAGAATATCTTCGCGCGAGAAGACGCGTCCCTTGTTTTGTAACAGCAGGAAGAGGATTTCGAACTCTTTCTTGGTCAGGGGTACTTCTTCGCCGTCGATGCTTACTTTCTTTTTGGTAATATCGATCACCAGAGACTGGTAGCAAAGTTGTTCGGGTGCTTTTTCCGTATCGGAGGTAGCAGTACGCCGGAGCACGGCCTTTACACGGGCAATGACCTCACGCAAGGAGAAGGGCTTTGAAATATAGTCGTCCGCTCCCAGGTTGAATCCGGTGACGGTGTCATTTTCCGTATCTTTGGCAGTGATGAATATAATGGGAACCTGCGCTGTCTTTTTATCCTTTTTCAGCAGATTGGCCATTTTGAATCCGGAAATTTCCCCCATCATGACATCCAATAACAGCAGGTGATAGCTGCTGATATTCATTTTCAGGGCCTCTTCCGCAGAGTTGGCAGTATCTACTTCATACCCTTCGTTCTCAAGATTGAACTTCAGAATCTCACAGAGGTCTTCTTCATCGTCGACCACTAAAATACGGTAATCGTTCATTGTATTCTTTGTTAATGTAATACTACAAAGTTAAACTTTATTTCTTTTCTTTTGCAAAGATGGAGGCTTTTTGTTACGAGGGATGAAACACGTATTACGATTCGATTACATTTCCATCCCGTCTGCAACCCTCTGTAGGCATGATTCCGTTGGTTCTAAACCGACCGGACCTACCTTTTAAACCAATGCCCTTTGGGTTTAAAACCAACGGGGCTTTGCTTTCAAACCAACAATCCCGAGGTTCGGGAGACACTTTATCAACAAAAATGTTGTATCTTTGTTATGTCAATAAATTGAAATATCAAAATGATTAAGATAGATTTCAAGCAACGCAAACGTGAGGTGCTTTGGGCGGTTGTCGCTTTGTTCTTTATAGCTATAGGAGTGTCTGTGTTCAAGTTCTCTTCCGCAACTTCCGGCTTTGAGATAACTGACGAGCTGGGAGGAAATATTTTTCCTTCTGCCATTCTCTCGGTGGCTACGACCGATGCCCAGGTCATTCAACCGGCCGACTCCATATATCTGGGTAACCCCAAGTCGTGCATTGCCATAAAAGTAAAATCACGTTCGGCTTATAGCCGTGTGCGGATCGATGTTGCGGAAACACCATTCTTTTCACGTTCGGTGTCGGAGTTCGTGCTCAATAAGCCTCGTACGGAATATACCATTTATCCCGATATCATTTGGAACTACGAAGCGTTGAAAAACAATAACCAGGCGGAACCCATCAGTGTGGCCGTTACGGTAGAGATGAATGGGGAAGATCTGGGACAGCGTGTACGCACTTTTTCTGTACGGAGTGTCAACGAGTGTCTGTTGGGGTATGTGACTCATGGCACAAAATTTCACGATACGGGGATTTTCTTTGCCGCATATGTCAACGAAGAGAATCCGATGATCGACCAGTTGCTTCGCGAAGCATTGAACACACGGATAGTCAATCGCTTCCTGGGCTATCAGAATCCGGCTCCCGGAGCTGTGGATAAACAGGTATATGCATTATGGAATGTTTTGCAGAAACGTAAATTCCGTTACAGTTCGGTGTCCAACACCAGTCTGTCCAGCAATGTGGTTTATTCTCAGCGTGTACGTACGTTTGATGACGCATTGGAGTCATCACAGATCAACTGTGTGGACGGCAGTGTCCTGTTTGCTTCCTTGCTCCGTGCCATCAATATCGAACCGATTCTGGTACGTACTCCCGGACACATGTTTGTGGGGTACTATACCGACAATTCACATAAGGATATGAATTTTCTGGAAACAACGATGATAGGTGATGTCGATCTGGACGACTTCTTCCCCGATGAACAACTGGACTCCACTATGGTAGGCAAGTCACAGAATCAAATGTCCCTGCTCACCTTTGAGAAGTCGAAACAATATGCCAATAAGAAGTATAAGGAAAACGAGAAAGGCATTCATTCCGGCAAGCTGAACTATATGTTCCTGGAGATTTCGAAAGATGTACGCCGGAAGATACAGCCGATAGGAAAGTGATCTGGAGACGCCAAAGTAAAACGAAGGCGGGGACTTACTTAAAAAACGATTCGTACGGTTCGTAGCTAAATAATCCTAATAAAACTCTAATATATAGATTAGTTTCATGTCTTTGTTGTACTTTTGCCGTTCAATATTTGGATGTATTCCAAACACACGTTAGAATGAAACGAAGAAACTATTTCATATTCAGCTGTTTGATGCTGATGGCTCCTGCGGCTGTGCAGGCGCAATTTGACAAAGGCCTAAACTATAAGATTGAAACCAGTGCAACCGTAAGTGGTGGGCACAATACGCCTTTTTGGCTCGTGGCAAATAAGCACGGGCTTTCGTCTATTCGAAAAAACAATGCTTATTTGGATGCGGGTATCTTTCGGGATTTGGAGAAGGATAAAAAGTTCTCTTATGCCTTTGGGTTGGAAATGGTGGGTGCAAGTCGCTTCACTTCTAAATTCTTCATCCAACAGGCTTATGTGGATTTGCGTTATCGGGGGATGGAAATAAGTGTCGGCAGTAAGGAGCGTGGCAACGAAATGAAAAATGATCAGTTGAGCTCCGGTAGTATGACTTTTTCTACCAATGCCCGTCCTATTCCGCAAGTTCGGGTTTCTATACCCGAGTATATTCCTTTTCCGTGGACCAAAAACTGGTTGCATATCAAGGGACACGTGGCTTATGGGATGTTTACGGATGAAAAGTTCCAGGAGCGTTTCACTGCCGGGCGTCTAAATATACGAAAGAGACTCTGTTTCATTCGAAAGCAGCTTTCCTGAAGGTGGAGAATCTGCAGAAGTCACCTGTTTCGGTGGAATTGGGTATCGAGATGGCAGCTCAGTTTGGAGGCGATTGCTATTATCCGGACGGGACGGTATTGCGTACACCGGACAGTTGGAAAGACTTTTTCCGTATTTTCTTTCCAAGCAACGGAGACAGTGGAGCTTCGGAGAGCGACAGATAAATATTCTGGGAAATCACGTCGGAAGTTACAGTGCCGCTGTGGGATATCATTTTCCGACCTGGAAAATAAAGGCTTACTGGGAGCACTTTTTTGAGGACCGCTCGGGAATGACACTGACTTATGGTATGTGGAGAGATTGTCTGGCCGGATTAGAGGTGACGTTGCCGGAGAATCCTTTTGTGAAAACGATTGTCGGAGAGTTTTTGTATACGAAGCACCAATCGGGAGCTTTCCATTACTTTGCTACTCCGGCCATTGATCATTCGTTTACCGGAGCTGATAATTATTATAATAATTCGCAGTATGCCGGTTGGGAACATTGGGGACAGGGTATTGGTAATCCGTTGGTTACCTCACCTATATATAATAAGGATGGAAACCTGGCTTTTGAGAGTAACCGTGTGAAAGGATTCCATATCGGTTTGAATGGCAGTCCTACCTCAGAGATAGATTACCGCATTCTGGTAAGTGTTGCTAAGCATTGGGGAACTTACGGTAGTCCGTACCGGAATATCAGAAGAAACCAGAACGGGTTGTTAGAAGTGACTTATAAACGAACAGATTCGGGGATGGAGTTTCACGCTGGCCGGTGCGGTAGACGGTGGCAATATGTTAGGAGAAAGTTGGGGAGGTATGCTCACCATTCGTAAAACAGGTTTAATTGGTAAGAAGAAATGAAAAAAGGAATCCTATTGTTGTTTGTCGTCCTGATGGGTTTCACGTCGTGTGGAAAGAAATTCGGGCATCGCTATCTGGATGGAATGTGGCAGATGCAACGTATAGAATATAAAGATGGTAATATGGATACTCCACTGGACACTTATTTCAGTTTTCAGATGGATATCATCCACTTGAGGAAGTTGGGTAATAGTGAGTTCTATGGAAAATATGTCTACGAGAACGACTCCATGCACATACAAGTACTCGACGCTACGGCGGAACAGATGAAAGTTTTCGGCATGGATGGCCGGGTACAGGACTTTGCCGTAGAGAAGCTGAACAGTAACAAATTGGTTCTTCAGTCGGACTATGCCCGGTTGGAATTCAGAAAATATTGAGGACGCTAAAAAGCTGTCTTCATTCATAGATGATGATTGGAACAGCCGGTTCGTGAGAATCGGCTGTTTTTATGCTATTTTTGCATATCAGCGATGGGATTGTTACTTTTGTAAGGTTATCAACATTCAGAAAGCAATATGATACAAGGCAAGAAATTTATCTCCCCGGGGACATGGTTCTCAATGATATATCCGTCAGACTGGAGCGAATTTGAAGACGGCGAAGGCTCCTTCCTTTTTTATAATCCCGAACATTGGACGGGTAATTTCCGTATATCAGCCTATAAAGAAGATGCTGCCGCACCTGGCGGTATGAATTATGGAAAGGATTCCGTCCGTCAGGAACTGAAAGAAAACCCTTCGGCCTCCCTGGTGAAGGTGGGACATCTGGAATGTGCCTACAGCAAGGAGATGTTTGAGGAAGAAGGTACCTATTACACCAGCCATCTCTGGGTGACAGGCATTGACAATGTTGCTTTCGAATGTTCGTTTACCGTACCGAAAGGAGAACATGTGGATGAGGCGGAAAAGATTATATCCAGCCTTGAGATCCGTAAAGACGGGCAAAAGTATCCTGCGGAAATCATTCCTATTCGCCTTTCTGAGATTTATCAGGTGAACGAAGCCTACGAGTGGGTGACAGATACGGTGAAAACGCAATTGAAAAAAGACTTTCAGGGACTGGAAGAAGACCTGCAAAAGATACAGGATGTGATTGACAGTGGCGTTCTCTCTCCTAAGAAAAAAGAACCCTGGCTGGCGTTCGGTATCGCCATCTGTACGATTCTGGCTAATGAAGTGGAGGGTATGGAATGGATGACGCTGGTTGACGGTAACCGTGAAGTGCCGGTGTTGCGGTATGAAGGTTCGGAACAGTTGATTGATCCGATGAAATTGCTGTGGAGCCGGGTGAAAGCCGGAGAAACCTGCGAAGTGGCAGAGGCATATAAGCAGGCGCTGATACACTAACCACCTATTATCACATTCGATTATTATGACCCCTTATTTACAAGTAGATAATCTTACCAAATCTTTTGGCGATTTGGTTCTTTTCGAAAATATTTCCTTCGGTATTGCCGAAGGCCAGCGTATCGGCTTGATCGCTAAAAACGGTACGGGTAAAACCACCTTATTAAATATACTCTCCGGAAAGGAGGGATATGATAGCGGCAATATTGTGTTCCGCCGTGACCTCCGGGTTGATTATTTGGAACAAGATCCGCAATATCCTGAAGAATTGACCGTGTTGGAAGCCTGCTTTCACCATGGTAACAGTACCGTGGAGTTGATAAAGGAGTACGAACGGTGCATGGAAACCGAAGGACATCCGGGACTGGATGACCTGCTGGTACGTATGGACCATGAAAAGGCCTGGGAGTATGAACAGAAGGCTAAACAGATACTTTCGCAACTCAAGATACGGAACTTTGACCAACAGGTGAAGCATCTCTCCGGAGGACAGCTTAAGAGGGTAGCTTTGGCCAATGCTTTGATTACCGAACCGGATTTGCTGATTTTGGACGAGCCTACCAACCATCTGGATCTCGACATGACCGAATGGCTGGAAGAGTATCTTCGCCGTACGAACCTCAGTCTGCTGATGGTGACGCATGACCGTTACTTTCTCGACCGTGTCTGTTCCGAAATCATCGAGATAGACAACCGCCAGGTTTATCAATACAAAGGAAATTACAGTTATTATCTGGAGAAACGCCAGGAACGCATCGAAGCGAAATCGGTCGAGATAGAGCGTGCGAACAATTTATATCGTACCGAGTTGGACTGGATGCGTCGTATGCCTCAGGCACGCGGACACAAAGCCCGGTATCGCGAAGATGCTTTTTATGAACTGGAGAAAGTTGCCAAACAACGATTTAACAATGACAATGTGAAGCTGGAAGTGAAAGCTTCTTATATTGGCAGCAAGATATTCGAGGCTGATCATCTCTATAAGAGCTTTGGTGACCTGAAGATATTGGAAGATTTCTCTTACATCTTCGCCCGTTATGAAAAGATGGGAATTGTGGGGAATAACGGTACGGGGAAGTCTACTTTTATAAAAATATTGATGGGACAGGTGCAGCCTGACAGTGGTACACTGGATATTGGAGAGACCGTACGTTTCGGATACTATTCGCAGGACGGATTACAGTTTGACGAGCAGATGAAAGTCATTGACGTTGTGCAGGATATCGCCGAGGTCATTGAGTTGGGTAACGGCAAGAAGCTGACGGCTTCCCAGTTTCTGCAACACTTCTTATTTACTCCCGAAACTCAACATAGTTATGTATACAAATTGAGTGGGGAGAACGCCGTCGACTTTATCTCTGTACCGTGCTGATGCGTAACCCGAACTTCCTGGTACTTGACGAGCCGACGAATGATCTCGATATTATTACCTTGAATGTGTTGGAGGAATATTTGCAGAACTTCAAGGGATGTGTCATTGTCGTTTCGCACGACCGCTACTTTATGGATAAAGTGGTCGACCACCTGTTGGTATTCAACGGACAGGGAGATATTCGTGACTTTCCCGGTAATTACAGCGATTATCGTGACTGGAAAGAAGCCAAATTCCAAAAGGAGAAGGAGGCGGAGAAACCACAGGAAGAAAAAACAGCCCGTGTCCGCCTGAACGAGAAGCGCAAGATGAGTTTCAAAGAGAAACGGGAATTCGAACAACTGGAAAAGGAAATAGCCGAGCTGGAAACAGAGAAACTACAGATAGAAGAACTGCTCTGCAGTGGTACGCTTTCGGTAGACGAACTGACGGAAAAATCGAAGCGATTGCCGAGGTAAACGATCTGATAGACGAGAAAACCATGCGTTGGCTTGAACTTAGCGAAATAGAATCATGAACCTGACCAATTATCATAGTCATACCCTCTATTGTGACGGCCGTGCCGGCATGGAGGATTTTATCCGTTTTGCCATCAGCCGGGGATTTACGTCCTATGGCATTTCTTCGCATGCCCCTCTGCCGTTTCCGACTCATTGGACGATGGAATGGGATCGTATGGACGACTATCTGGATGAATTTACCCGGATGAAAGAGAAATATGCTTCGGAAATCGAACTGGCTGTCGGGCTGGAAATAGATTACCTGAACGAAGACAGTAATCCTTCCGTCCGGCGTTTCCAAGAGTTGCCGCTCGACTACCGTATCGGTTCGGTACATCTGCTTTACAATGACCGGGATGAAGTAGTGGATATCGATGTATGTGCAGAGGTGTTCCGGGATATCGTCGATCAGCATTTCGGCGGTGACCTCGACCGTGTGATTCATCTGTATTATGACCGTCTGCTAAGAATGGTCGAACTGGGAGGCTTTGATATTCTGGGACACGCCGATAAGATGCATCACAATGCAGCCTGTTACCGCCCCGGTCTGTTGGACGAGTCTTGGTACGATGCATTGATACACGACTATTTCTCCGCTGTTGCAGCCAAAGGATATATTGTAGAGATCAATACAAAAGCTTTGCATCATTTGAATACTTTCTTCCCGAACGAACGGTATTTCCCGTTGCTGAAGGAGTTGGGAGTTCGTGTACAGGTGAACAGTGATTCGCATTATCCCGAACGGATCAATAGCGGACGTCCCGAGGCATTGGCCGCGTTGCAGAAAGCAGGCTTTGAAACAGTGACCGAATGGCACGGGGGGAAATGGATAGAGATGCCACTTTAAACCAATATATCATGAAACACAAAAACTTATTGTTAGCTTTGCCGTTTGCTTTCTTTGTATTTGCCGGCATATCATTGTCCTCTTGTAAAGACACTCCTGTCCGTAAACTTTATAAAAGTGATATAGACTGGAAACTTACCTGGCAGGACGAGTTCGATAAAGACGGTGCACCCGATCCCGAAAAATGGGTATTCTCTCCCTGGCACCCTTTCTGTCGGGATAATAACTTTGTCACCTTTGTAAAAGACGGCAAGCTCGTCTTGCGTGCTTTGCCCAATAACGATCCGAATGACACGATCCGCTATATGGCCGGCTGTGTGGAGACTTTGGGCAAAAAAGATTTTTTGTACGGGCGCTTTGAAGTATGTGCCAAATTGGGCAGTGCTAAAGGTTCCTGGCCTGCCATCTGGTTAAAACCAACCGATTCGACCACATACGGGGCATGGCCCAAATGTGGAGAGATCGATATTATGGAGCAGCTGAATAAGGATACATTTGTCTACCACACCATGCATACGGAATATATTAAGGTATTAGGGCATAAAACAGATCCGGATTATTACACCACTGCGTCCTATAATCCGCATGAATTTAATGTGTTCGGCATGGAATGGACACCGGACAAAATAGATATGTTTATCAACGATTCCCTGACCTTCAGTTATCCCCGTATTCAAGAAGAAGGTTCTGTGCAATGGCCTTTTGACGTTCCGTTCTTCCTCTTGCTCAACCAGATACTCGGAGGATGGGCAGGCGAGATAGACGACACTGAACTTCCCGTACAGATGGAGGTAGACTGGGTGCGTTATTACGAATTACCGGAAAATAAAAAATAGACTGTAAGAAGGCTTTATTGTATGCCTTTTTTCGGGAAAACAGCTTGGGACACCGGGGCTCCGTCTGCACGATACAGATAGGTTCCCGGTGTTTTTATACATATCTCTTTATTGCCGGACAGTCTGATGGTTGCAGTCTGCCAGGCGGCAATGTAATACATTCCACCGGTAAAAGCCACCTGTGCCTCTTCATCATTTCGCAAGATCTGTATCCTCGAAGTATCGAATGTGGCTGTCTTCTCCTGAGTAGAGCCCGGAAGAAGTAGGTACCGATAGCTGGCAGGGGCTCCGGGCGAATGTTTTATGTAAATAGAGAAGATATTACTTTCCAGCATTTTTGGAGCATACATTCCCATAAAGTCATGCCATTGTCCTTTCTTCTTTTCTGTTTGTACCGGACAAAGTTCGTCTTGCAGGAGGATATATCCGGTGTTATCATGAAAATACCGGCGGTTTCCTTCCGACCATACTTCTCCTTTCTTAAAACGCTGGTCGATGGAGGTGATCAGTGTGGCTGTGCTGTCTGTGTGGATATTGCTGCCCAGGCACAGGATAAATTCATCGGTAAATATCCATACTTTGTTTGCAGACAGTCCGTTACGGTTCAGGTGCATGGCTGTGATTCCATGTTTCCCATCCGTTGTTCCGCCTACGAGATTGGTTTGATTGCGTGAATCCGCTCCGCTTTCTGTTGGAATAGGAGCGTCACTTTCGTAGGTTGTAATACCGGGTATCCGCCGCCAGTCCCAGAAAGGAAAAATATTGTGGTATTCATCACCACGAATGTATGTATAGATAGCTCCGTCTGCCATATAATAGCCTTTCAGGTTATCTTCATTTACCAGCTCCGTCCCGATCACCCTGTCGGATGCCATGCGTACGGATGCCATCCAATGGGGGGTGCGGTGGATGGTGAGGTCCGAATCTCCGAAGAACTTGTTTCCGGTAAACTCATTGTTCGTATCCGGATGGAGGAAGTTGCGTGCAATCAACTCTTTTATCTCCCGCGCTTGTTGATCATTGCTTCCTTTCATCAAAGAACAGGCTGCGAAAAGTAAATTGAATGATTTATGAATGTCAGCACTATGGAAGAGTTGTCGGTTCAGTCCGTTCACATCCCAGTAACCCCTCCATACAATCCATTGGTACCCTTTCAGGAGCAGAGATACGAGAATATCCTGCTGCCGACGGTCGAATGCCAGCGGCGTACCGGCAAATAGTTCGGAGTAAAAACTCATATTACAGAGAAAAGAGAGTCCGTAATTGCCGAACTGTTGCTGGGGACCGTGCTGATGAAACTCCAGTCCGGTTGAATCCCCTCTTTCTGTCCCAGTACGATTTCCGAGCATATATTTTCCCGTGCTTCCTTTATCAGTTCGGCATCGTTCAGAAGTAATCCCCGGATCAGTACGTTGCCTGCCAGCCATACCTTATTTTGTCCGGTCATGCCAAACTGTGATTGTTCCATCACCCGGATGGCCTCTTGTTTTTCTTTCTCCGTCATTTCGGTTTCGAAAAGGAGGAAGGCCGGACCCAAGGTGCGGGGAATACCTATCTGATTGTACCACCAGTTTTTGCAGACCGGCTTTTGGACGAACCAGTACTTCATAGCTTGATGGATGATGCTGACTACTGCGGAAATCTCCTGTGCAGATACGTTCTCTTGTTCACGGGCATAGTATTTGGTCAGTTTCAGTATTCGTTCGGTATGTTGTTTCGGTTCCCATCCCGAGCGTTTTGTGTCAGCGTAATTAATATCCGGCCATGAACCGTCTCCCCGGATCGTGCTGATCAGGCGATGTATCTCCTCATGTCGGATGGGATAAGTTGTTGTAGTTCGATAACGTTCTGGTCGGAAACCTCTTTTTCGGGAGGAATCTTCGACAATAATTGTAAATAGGGTTGTTTCTCTTCATCCATCCCGATTATAGACCGGATGTAGTTCTGCTTGATACGTTCATTCTCTTTGCCGGTTTGTGCAGAAAGGTAGGAAAAGATCGTGCAGATAAATAGCACGAACAGGGAGATTCTTTTCATATATCGAGTGTGTTTTTCATTGTATATATTAATAGGGCCGAACGAATCAGAAAAAGTTTCTGACCCGTTCAGTCTCTGTGTGGCTATTCTGTACGTTTACAAGAGTTTGCCATTAGGAATTCATTCAGGGAGTTTTCATAATTGCCTTGTAACAGGATATGGTGATTACCCAGTGGGTTTTTCAGGAAATAGTCGGCCGGTGTATTCATCTTTACACGTACTTGTGTACGGCACATATTGATGTAATTGGTGTTTTCGGTCAGAGTTCCGGTAGACAGGTAATATTCGTCCAGGCATTCGCCACCACATTTCACAATGGTGACATCTCCTTCCGGTAGCAGTCCTTGAATACCGATGCCGCTTTCTGTTTCAAAGTGATTACGAATGATGTAACGTTCGGTCTGTTTCATTCCGATTGTGCAATGGGCCAATATAATTTCGTTGTTACGGGCGTTTATCATCGAAGGATTTGCCATGAAACCCACTTTCCCGGTCAGTGCTTTAGCCACTAATAATGTAAATACGGATTGTAAGTCGCCTTCACATCCGGCAATGATCCCTTCGTCGTTCAACATGGCAAGGGCAAGACAGCCTGTAGTGCCTGTACGCTCTATCAGTTGAAGCAGCTCACTGTCACTGCACTTAGTTTTTCTTCTTTACAGATTCGCTTAATGGCCCGATAGAGACGCATGGCTTTAATCATATCTTCGGGAGTGCCTTCGCGGCAAGCCAGTGCCTGTGAAGCCACAGCGGCACACGAAGCGCCGACTTCGTTATCCTTAATCCGGTCATATACATCATAAATCCGTTCCAACGGGATGTCCAGATACTCGATCCCCCAACGTCGTTTTGCGAGCAGGTAGTCCACATTGCTTGCAATCAACCAGGAAGAGGGAGTGCCGATCACCCCGATGCGGAGTCCTACCAACGAACGCTGCGCCTTGAAATTGGTATATAGTACCTGTATTCTCTGGACGATACTCATAAAGTCCCCGTGGAGGATCTCACTCTTCATGCCCCGGCCGCGCAACCAGGAAGAGATTTCAAGCGCCGCCGCCAAGGAGTTTTGCATTCCGTCGGCCAGAATAATGGCAGGGCGGGGGAGCGATTCAAAGCATTGCATGACCAATCTTTCTACCCCTCCGGTAGCTATGAAGATGATGCTGAAATCATCTTTTGTCAACTGGTGGATGTCCCGGTAATCGACAAACTTCACGGTGAAATATTTTTCCAGTTCACTAAGTACGGCTTCGTGCGAACTACGTATAGTTACCTGCTTATGCAGAATCGATGCAAATGTGATTAGGTTTATGGTCATTATGTTATCGTTTTAGGTTTGTAGTTATACAAATGTATCGTTTTCCGTTGAGATTATCATAACGTTTTTAACCTTGATAAGGTTTTTAAAGTTTTTATGTCTTTGTGTCCGATTTATTATGTACATTTGCCGCTCATATTTATTAATTGACCATTATATAATTAAAGATTATGCCAACCATATCGATTCGCGGAACAGAGATGCCTGCATCTCCTATCAGAAAGCTGGCTCCCCTGGCAGATGCTGCCAAACAGCGGGGAATCCATGTATTTCACCTGAATATCGGACAGCCAGACCTGCCCACTCCTCAGGCCGCGATTGACGCGATACGCAACATCGACCGCAAGGTGCTCGAGTACAGCCCCAGTGCCGGTTATCGTAGCTATCGCGAGAAATTAGTAGGATATTACGAGAAGTTCAATATCAACCTGACGGCAGATGATATTATCATTACTACCGGTGGCTCCGAAGCGGTGCTTTTCTCATTCATGTCGTGCCTCAATCCGGGAGATGAAATCATAGTTCCCGAGCCGGCATACGCCAACTATATGGCTTTTGCCATTTCGGCGGGAGCTAAGATACGTACCATTGCCACGACAATCGAAGAAGGGTTTTCACTTCCGAAAGTAGAGAAGTTCGAAGAACTGATTAACGAGCGTACCAAGGGGATCTTGATTTGTAATCCGAACAATCCGACCGGTTACCTGTATACCCGCCGTGAGATGAACCAGATTCGTGATCTGGTGAAGAAATACGATCTTTTCCTTTTCTCCGACGAAGTCTACCGTGAGTTTATCTATACCGGTTCACCTTATATTTCGGCCTGCCATCTGGAAGGAATTGAAAATAATGTGGTGCTGATTGACTCTGTATCCAAGCGTTATTCCGAATGTGGCATCCGTATCGGTGCCCTGATCACGAAGAACAAAGAGGTGCGTGATGCTGTAATGAAGTTCTGTCAGGCACGTCTGAGTCCCCCTTTGATCGGGCAGATTGCTGCTGAGGCCTCGTTAGATGCTCCCGAAGAATACTCGCGTGAAACCTATGATGAATACGTAGAGCGCCGTAAATGCCTGATTGACGGACTGAACCGTATACCGGGTGTGTATTCTCCTATTCCTATGGGTGCTTTCTATACAGTAGCCAAACTACCGGTCGATGATTCGGATAAGTTTTGTGCGTGGTGTCTGTCTGAGTTCGAGTACGAAGGCAGACTGTGTTTATGGCTCCTGCTTCCGGTTTTTATACTACTCCGGGTTCCGGAAAAAATGAAGTCCGCATTGCCTATGTGCTCAAGAAAGAGGACTTGATCCGTGCACTCTTTGTTTTGCAAAAGGCATTGGAGGCTTATCCGGGAAGAACAGAATAATACCTGTACATGTCGTTCACTCATCCACATAATCAAAGCAATTCAGTTTCCTCTTCCGGAGCGAAGGGGAAATTGAGGCTTTCTTATTTTCTTGCCCGTCGGATTTATCGTGATACGGATGGTGGAAAACAAGTTTCCCGTCCTGCCGTTGTGATTGCCATGATTGGTATTGCCATCGGTCTGGCGGTGATGATCATTGCCGTATCCGTTGTGATTGGATTCAAGAGTGAAGTACGCAATAAAGTAATCGGATTCGGTTCGCATATCCAGATCAGTAATTTCGATGCGGTAGGTTCTTACGAGACTCACCCGGTTGTGGTGAATGACAGTATGATGGTCGCACTTTCTGCCCTTCCCGAGGTAAAGCATGTGCAGCGGTACTCCACGAAGCCGGGAATGATTAAGACGGACGATGCTTTTCAGGGATGGTGCTCAAGGGAGTCGGCCCAGAGTTTGATCCCGCCTTTTTCCGTGATCATCTGATAGAAGGAGAGATCCCGGCTTTCAGTGATACGGCCTCTACCAACCAGGTAGTGATATCGAAAGCAATAGCCGACAGGCTGAAATTGAAGTTGGGAGATAAAATCTATACCTACTTCATTCAGAAGACGTGCGTGCCCGCCGGCTGACGGTGAAAGGCATCTATCAGACAAACTTTTCCGAATATGATAATCTCTTTCTGCTGACCGATCTGTATCTGGTGAACCGTTTGAATAACTGGGCTCCCGGTCAGGTGAGCGGGGCGGAATTGCAGGTGCGTGATTATGATAAGCTGGAAGATATCACCTATCGGATTGCTACCGATACGGATAATAAGCAAGATATCTACGGAGGTACTTATTATGTTCAAAGCATAGAGCAGATGAATCCCCAGATATTTGCCTGGCTCGATCTGCTCGACCTGAATGTATGGGTGATTCTGATTCTGATGGTAGCGTAGCCGGTTTCACCATGATTTCCGGGTTACTGATCATCATCCTTGAACGTACACAGATGATCGGCATCTTGAAGGCATTGGGAGCAAATGATTTCACTATCCGTAAAGTATTCCTGTGGTTTTCTGTCTTTCTGATTGGCAAGGGGATGTTGTGGGGCAATGCAATCGGTATCGTTTTCTGTATTTTGCAGTCACAGTTCGGACTGTTCAAGCTCGACCCCGAAACCTACTATGTAAGTATGGTGCCGGTCTCTATGAATATCTGGCTTTTCCTCCTGATCAATGCCGGCACCTTATTGACTTCTGTACTGATGTTGGTCGGACCTTCTTACCTGATAACCAAAATTAATCCGGCCGACTCCATGCGATACGAGTAATGGGGTTATCTGCGCATGAAATCACCCTTTCCGCGATAGAGGCGGTAAAGCTTCAACTTCAAGGTCTGTAACGGACGGATTATGTCAAAAACCGGCAGCGTAAAGTAGTAAGAACGGTTGTCACCCATCTCACCGGCTGTTTTGTTGATGACGTAGGCTTGTACCGAATAGCGGACGAACCACAGTAACAGGGATAACCCGACAACCAACCAGTGGAAGCTGAGGATACCGAATACAATCCCCGCCAGGCAAGCGGCATAAAACAGCAGTCGCGTACCGGTTTCCAATCCCAGGAGCCAGCGTTGCGAGCCTTTATAGAACCGGGAAGTTGCCATGTAGCTCACCTTTTCTTCTTTCCAGTCCTTATAGCGTTCCACGGGTTGCATCCGTATCACGGCATCCGGTGAGGTCTCTACCCGGGTGTTGTTTTCATTAGCAACCTGGTTGATGAACAGATCGTCTTCTCCGCGCTGCATATTCAGATGGGTAGAGAATCCCTTGACTTTGAAGAACAACTCTTTCCGGTAGGCCAGATTGCGTCCGATGCCCATATACGGTTTACCTGCCAGGGCAAATCCCAGATAGCGGAGCGAGGTGAAAAGCGAGTCGAAAGATGCCCGCTTGTGCAGCCAGCCTTTTCCTCGTTCGTAGCCGCTATATCCCAGTACGATATCTGTACTCGATGTAAAATTACGCGCCATTCGCCGGAGCCATTGGTTGCTGACCGGAGCACAATCGGCTTCTGTGAATACCAGCCAGTCGTGTTTGCTGGCTTTGATTCCCAGTGTCAATGCCAGTTTTTTCCGGCTGATGTACCGGGCACTGTCCGGAGTAAAACTGTGATACAGGTTGGGATATTCTTCCTCCAATGCCGATAGCAAGTCTTCGCTTTCGTCTGTGGAGCCATCATTAATGACGATTACTTCAAAGTCCGGATAATCCTGTTTCAAGATCGTGGGCAGGTTGCGGCGTAGGTTTTCCGATTCGTTTCGTGCACAGATCACCACAGATAGGGGAGGCAGTTCCCGTCCGAAGTGTACTTCGTCTTTTCCGACAGAGAGGTTGTGGGTGTGTATACGGTTGTACAGTCCGAGATAGTAGATAAGTTGAATGATTAAAAGAACACCTGTAGCCGACAGTAGTATCAGTTCAGTTGTATTGAATGTGAATGCTTCCATTTACTCTTACAAGATTTTTATGTCACAAAAGTACATAATTTTTTCAGAGATTCGTCGATTTGTATCCCTCTTATTTCTTATTGTCCAGATATTCTTTTTTAAACATATCGACAAACAACAAGAACAGCGACAGCACAAGCGGTCCGAAGATGACTCCCATGAATCCGAACAAGGATAATCCGATGACTACGCCGAAGATGGTTATTAGCGGATGGGTGTCTGCCATTTTCTTCTGGAGGATAAACCGTATCAGGTTATCACATTGCGAGACGACAATTCCACCGTAAGCCGCCAGTCCGATGGCGTTTGCCCACTCGCCGGTCAGTGCAAGATAGGCGGCTACCGGAAACCATACCAAGGCTGTCCCCACCATCGGATGATTGTGGCGAAGCAGGTCAGCACTCCTATCAGCCAGGCATTCGGTGCTCCGAAGATGAAATAACCGATCAGGGCTACCCCTCCCTGAATGACTGCAAGCAAGGGAATGCCAATGGCATTGGAACGGACAATCATATTGATTTCATGGGTTACCTCCCGGGTATTCTTTTCGTTGAAAGGCAGGATGTCGTCGATGTAGGCTTCCATTTTAGTTCCTCCTATCAACATGAAGTACAGTACGAAGACCAATACAAACAGGTTGACGGCAAAACTGCTGATGCCTCCCATCACTGCCTGCCCTATCTTGGGAAGCAGGGAGACGATGAATGAAAGTGTGTCGCTGCCCAGCACATCATATCCTGTTTTTGCTTTAATGATTCCCGCTAACTCTTCGACAGGGGTAATGATGGCCTGGGGATCCAGGTTGATATCCTGCAATTTATTGACCAGCATCCATACAATCAGCGAGATGGGAACCAGGAAGCACAGAATGGCTTCTCCTGTGATCAGCAGTGCTGCGAAGCTTCGTTTCATTCGTGCACCGAGATAGATCATCTGTTTGCGTACAAGGATGTAGATAGTGAGTGCCCCCAGTAATCCGCCGAGGAAGGGAGTGATTTGCCGGAACAAGATAATGCCCAGTCCGATAATGATAATAATCAGAGAATATTTCCAATATTTTTCTTTCATAATAAATAAAAAGGAGAATAGAGATTCCTCTCTATTTATAACATTACACCAATTAAAATGTTTCGCTCCTAAGGCAGATCGAGACTGAAAATAGTTTGTCCCGGACGGCTTTCCCGGATGGATAAGTGTCCGTCATGTTGCCGGATGATCTGTTTGCAAAGACTGAGCCCGATTCCGCTTCCTTCCGTTTTCGTTGTGAAGAACGGAATGAAGATCTGTTCCCGTATCTCTTCCGGTATGCCGGGGCCATTATCTTCTATCTCGACCTGCAGACGGTCTGCCCGCCGTACGCGGAGAATGATTCTTCCATCCGCCTGTCCCTCGAGTGCCTGCATCGCATTTTTCAGCAGATTAAGAAAGACTTGTGACAGTTGATTGGGATCACCATCTGTTTCTATCGGGTCCGGCACGCATTGCAGCATGAACCGGATGCCGCGTTCCCGAAAGTCGCTTTGCAGCAATTCTTCAAGATTGCGGAGCATCTCGGTCAATGCGAAGCGCCTTTTTTCCGGATGGGGGAGATAGGACAGATGCCGGAATGACTCCGTAAACTCCATCAGCCGTTCGCTCTGAGCCTGTATAATCGTAGTCCGCGTGCCGATTTTTCGTTGATATCCGGACGCTCGGACAAGGTTTGTGAGAGTGAAAGGATCGGTGCGATGGTATTCATGATTTCATGCGTCAGCACATGTGTCAGTTTGCTCCATGATTCGTTCTCCTTATCGCTCAATTCGTCGCCGATGTCTTTGATGGACAAGATGGTGATGGTTTCGCCGTCCAGAATCATCTTTTTCTCCGATATGCTGAGACTCTTGCGGATGCCGGTTGCATTCAGCAGTTGTGCCAATTGGGTTTCGGTATAGAGACGGTTGCATTTCAGCAGCGAGAAAGCGGCACTGTTGGCAATAATGATTCTACCTGAGTCGTCCCAGGCAAGAACGCCGCTGGGCACCTCCTCGAGCAGTGATTGATAGAAATGTTCTTGTTTGTGACTTTCTCCTTTGGTGCGGGCAAGGAGGTCGTTAAGCCGGTTGAGGGAGCGGTTCAACTGTGCCTGCTCTTTGCCGACATTTGCTTCCGGAAAGTAGAGCATATTATCCTTATCCTGCACGGCGTCGAAGAACAGTCTGATTTTCCGGTTAAACGTATTCAACTGCCGGGTCAATGCACCGATCTGGAACAGCGAACAGAACAGCAGTATACCGCCGATGATGTATCCCGTATGCGACACGACCAACCATAGTCCGGTGCCTGCTGTGACCAGTATCAGCAATACGTGAAACAGTATGATGAAATAGATGCGTTGACTGAATATCATTGGGGTCAGAGTTTGAATCGTTTGAGTTTATTGTATAATGTTTGCCGGCTCACTCCCAATTGTTCGGCTGCAGCAGTCAGGTTACCGTTGTTTTGCAGGATGGCAGTTTCGATAGCCTCCGCTCCACCTCTTCCAGATTGGGGACAGTGGCGGTTGCCTGCGGTTGCCAGGTCTGTTTCACCAGGATATCTTTGGGGCGGATTACGCTGCCTTCACACAAGATGACCGCTTTTTCGATGGTGTGCTGCAACTCCCTTATATTGCCCGGCCAATGATAACTGCGTAATTTTTCGACAGTCTGCTCGTGTATCCGTATTTCCTGCCGTTGATATTTAGAGGTGAATTTACGTAAGAAGCAGTCGATAAAGAGTAGGATATCATCTCCCCGTTCACGTAGGGGAGGCAGTTCCAGATGAATGGTGTTGATGCGGTAGAACAGGTCTTCGCGAAACATGCCCTGCTTCACCATTTCCGGTATATCTTTGTTCGTTGCCGAAATCAGGCGGATATCGACCGGAATCACTTTGTTACTGCCCAGACGAGTCACATTCCGGCTTTGCAATACGGTGAGGAGCTTGGTTTGGAGTGGGAGAGGGAGGTTGCCCAGTTCGTCCATGAACAGTGAACTGCCGTTGGCCGCTTCAAACTTTCCGGGACGGCTTTCGTGGGCATCGGTGAAAGCTCCCCGTTCGTGTCCGAACAGTTCACTTTCGAACAGCGACTCGCTGATGGCCCCCATATCTACGTTCAGCATCGGACGTGCGCCACGAGGTGAGAGGCGGTGTATCTCCCGTGCCAGTATTTCTTTACCTGTTCCGTTTTCTCCCGTTATCAGGATGTTGGCGTCCGTGCGTGCCACTTTCGATACCACTTTCATCAGTTGCAACATGGCAGGCGAACGCCCCACCAGCATTTCGAATCCCTCACCCCTGTCAACTTTTGCAGTACGTTCCGGAGCTTTGTGGCTACGGTAGGCTTCCGTCACCTTGTCGATCAGGGTCTGGTTGTTCCATGGTTTCAGCAGGAAGTCGGCTGCACCGTTTTTAAGTGCTTTAACGGCAAGTTCCACATCTCCGTAAGCGGTCAGCATCACTACGGGTAGGGTGGGAGCCATCTGCCGGATGTGCCCCAACCAGTAAAGTCCCTCGTTGCCATTGTTGATACCCGCCGAGAAGTTCATGTCCAGGATGACTACATCGATGCGGCGCGTTGTCAGCAGGGCGGTGATCTGATTTGGATTCGAAGCTGTCAGTATCTTGCTGAAGTAGTTTTCGAGCAGAAGTTCGAGTGAGGCCAATACTCCTTTGTTATCGTCTACAATCAGAATGGTTCCTGTGTTCATAGCATCTCCTTTTGATTCGCTTCCTTTTTTAAGTTCGTGGTAAAGATATTTGTTTTTGTAACTCCCTGCAAGAGAGTGTCCAATATTTAGACGTTTTCGGATTGAGAATTTATGCCGGAGAAGTATCAGAAAGTATTCCAGTGGGAAACAATCGTCAAGTGTCCAATATCTGTACACGGTGGCGTCCAGATATTGGACACTATTGTATATGGTTGAATTGTATCTATCTGATTATAAGTTGATTGTTTCTTTTGGCACAGCGTTTGCATATTAGATTGACATGAAACATTTTATATCATTTTGTACCTTTCTTCTTTTTTCAACTCTCTTGTTCGCACAAGCAGAGAGGTCGCTCGACGAATGTATCCGTATTGCATGGAAACAGAATCCATCTTTACGGAATAGCGGGATAGATATCAAAGAAGCCCGGATGGATTACATCTCTTCTGTGGCGAGTTTCCTGCCCCGTGTCAGTGTATCGGCCGAAGCCGGACGTAACTTCGGGCGTTCCATCGACCCGAATACCAACGGATATACCAACGATACCTTTGATGAAGGAACCGTCGGGCTGGACATGACCTTTCGCTCTTTGAGGGTTTCACCCGTATCAACCGGGTACGTTTTGAGAAGATGAACCGCAACCGGAGTGAGTGGGCTTTGAAAGAACGCCGTAACGAACTGGCCTGTCAGGTGACGGATGCCTATTATAAACTTCTGCTTGAAGAGCGGATGCTCGATCTGGCTTTAGAGCAGAGCCGCCTTAGCGAGCGTTATCTCAAACAGACCGAGGCTTTCGTCGAGTTGGGATTGAAGTCGGTTTCTGATTTGCAGGAAGTCAAAGCCCGTCGCGAAGGTGATATTTACCGCTATCAGGCCCGTCAGAATGGTTGTCGTCTGGCATTGCTCCGCTTGAAGCAGCTATTGAATCTGCATGCCGAAGATACGCTGGCCGTACAAGATACTATCAACTACGAACTTCTTTCGGCTATCCGCTGCCACAAACGGAAGAACTCTATACGCAGTCTCTGGTGGCGATGCCTTCGATGCGGATGATGGAACTCAGGCAACGTGCAGCCCGTAAGGAGTATGCCATGGCAGGAGGTAAATTTTCGCCAACCGTCTTTGCCCGCTTTTCAATGGCTTCCCGTTACCTCGATGGTTTTTCTACCAAACAGTTGAACGACAATTTAGGCAAGTATATCGGTATCGGTATTTCCATCCCTCTGCTGAGCGGGCTGGAACGACTGACTACCCTGCGCAAACACAAGTTGAATATATTCCGCCTCCGGAACGAGGAAGAACTGCAAAAGCAACAACTCTATACGGAGGTGGAGCAAACGGTTCTTTCTCTCCGTTCCGGTTATGATGAATTCCGGCAAGTGTTGCAGCAGTTCAGAGCCGAAGAGCTGGTACTGAAAGAATCCGAACGGAAATGGGAAGAGGGGCTTATCTCCGTCTTTCAGTTGATGGAGGCCCGCAATCGCTTCATCTCCTCCAAAGCCGAGTTGGCGCGGGTACGCTTGCAGGTAGATATGACTTTGAAGATGGAAACCTATTATCGCACGGGGAGCTTCTGTACGTTGCCCGGTGAAGAGTGATGGACGAGTTGTACAACTCGTCGTATACCAGTTGCTCAACTCGTCGTATACCAGTTGCTCAACTCGTCATGTACCAGTTGTACAACTCGTACACCGTTTCTCTACGGCCCGATGATATGACCTTATAAACAAACGTGAATTATATATAAAGCAATAATTATCTATGGATACAATGATCGAACGCAAACCCGGAATGAAGCGGAAGCATTATTATGCCGTCGCCGGAACCGTGGTATTGGTGGGACTTGTTTTTTACTTTATTTTCAGGGACACTTCCTCTTCTATGAATGTGGAAAAAGACCGGCTGACCATTGCTACAGTTACCCGGGGAGAGTTCAGTGATTACATCCGGGTTATCGGACAAGTGATGCCCAACCGCATCATTTATATGGATGCGATAGAAGGAGGCCGTGTGGAAGAGCGCCTGAAAGAGGAAGGAGCCATCGTCAAGGCAGGCGATGTGATTCTTCGTCTCAGCAATCCGCTCCTGAACATCGGAATCATGCAGAGCGAAGCCGATCTGGCCTATCAGGAGAACGAGTTGCGCAATACCCGCATCAGCATGGAGCAGGAACATCTGCGGCTGAAACAGGAACGCATCGGCCTGAATAAGGAACTGGCAGTGAAACAACGGCGTTACGAGCAATACAGCCGCCTTATCAAAGAGCAGCTGATAGCGGAAGAGGAGTTTCGGCTGGCTGCCGAAGAGTACGAAGCGGCAAGGGCACAACTGGAAGTCATTGACGAACGCATCCGGCAGGACAATTTTTTCAGGGAGAGTCAGGTTCATAGTCTCGATGAAAACATCCGTAATATGAAGCGCAGTCTTGCCCTGGTACGCGAGCGGGTGGAAAACCTGAAGGTAAAAGCTCCCATCGATGGACAGGTGGGCAATCTCGATGCCCAGATCGGCCAGTCCATTGCTGCCGGCGAACATATCGGGCAGATCATCACCCCCGACCTCAAAGTACAGGCTCTGATCGACGAATACTACGTAGAGAGGGTAGTACCCGGACTTCCGGCGGATTTTACCCGTGACGGAGGCAACTATAAACTTGAAGTGACCAAACCCTATCCGGAAGTAAAAGAGGGACAGTTCCGCACCGACCTTCAATTTACTGCCGGACGTCCCGAAAACATCCGTGCCGGGCAGACGTATCACATCAATCTTCAGTTGGGAGATCCTGCCCAGGCCATTCTTGTACCTCGTGGAGGATTCTTCCAAATAACAGGAGGCCGCTGGATGTATGTTCTTGACGAAAGTGGTAAATTTGCCACGCGCCGGCCTATCCGTATCGGGCGGCAGAATCCGCAGTACTACGAAGTGACCGAAGGATTGAAACCGGGCGACCGGGTGATTATTTCCGGGTATGAATTGTTTGGGGATAACGAGAGGTTGAATTTGAAATAGAAAAGGCCTTTTCTCCGTTCTCCTGCAAAGAAGGGAGGAAAAGGCTTCCTTTTAACAAAATAATTATGATTAAGACAGAAAAACTATCTATGCTCTTCACCACTGAAGAGGTGCAGACCAAAGCCCTGAACGAAGTGACCATGCAAGTAGAACAGGGAGAATTTGTAGCGATCATGGGACCTTCCGGTTGTGGCAAGTCCACTTTGCTGAATATTCTGGGCACTCTCGATTCGCCTACTTCCGGCTCTTATTTTTTTGAGGGAAAACAGGTGGACAAGATGAGTGAGAATCAACTGACCGCCCTTCGCAAAGGAAATCTGGGATTCATCTTCCAGAGCTTTAACCTGATCGATGAACTGACCGTATACGAAAATGTGGAACTCCCCCTGGTGTATCTGGGGATAAAGCCCGCAGTGCGGAAAGAGAAAGTGAAACGGGTGCTCGAGAAAGTAAACCTGTTGCATCGTGCCAGTCATTTTCCGCAGCAGCTTTCCGGAGGACAGCAGCAACGTGTTGCCATAGCTCGCGCCGTGGTGACGGACTGCAAGTTGTTGCTTGCCGATGAACCTACCGGAAACCTGGACTCGGTGAACGGTGTGGAGGTAATGGAGTTGTTACGAGAATTGAACCGGCAGGGGACTACCATTATCATCGTCACCCACTCACAACGTGATGCCACTTATGCCCACCGGATTATCCGGTTGCTAGACGGAAAAATAGTGGCCGAAGACATCAACCGCCCGCTGACCGAAACCTCCGGGCCTAACACAGAGAGCGTATGATAGGGAATTATTGGAATAGTGCCTACCGCAACCTGATGAAGCGGAAAGGATTCAGTTTCATCAATGTTTTCGGGTTGGCAGTCGGCATGGCATCGGCTCTGCTGATCTTGACTTACGTCACCTTTGAGTTCAGTTTCGACAAGATGCACCAGAAGTACGAGCGCATCTTCCGTGTGGAAGTACTTTCTACGAGGGAGAAGTGCAGACCGACTATTGGGCCAGCAGTTCGTTCGGTTATGGTTCGGCCATGAAAGAGAATCTGGCCGGAATTGAAGACTATACGCGGGTGGTTTCCTTGTATCAGCCCGAGCAGATAGTGAAGTACGGTGAACTGACTTTGCGCGAAAACCAGATAGCTTATGCCGATCCCGGTTTCTTCCGCCTGTTCGATTTCGAGCTGGTGAAAGGAGATAAGGCCACTTGCCTTTCCATGCCCCGCCAGGTGGTCATCACCGAACGTATTGCCCGGAAGTATTTTCAGGACGAAGACCCCATCGGAAAGATACTTATCTTTACGGGACCGTATGACAAGGTGGTTTGCGAAGTGACAGGGTGATGAAAGAGATGCCTTCCAATTCGCATATCCATTATAATTTCCTGATTTCCTATAAGTCACTCGGGCAATATCTGCATGACTATTGGTACAAGCACGAGGTTTATACTTATGTGCTGCTCGATTCGCCCGAAAGGAAGGAAGAGATAGAAAAGGCGTTTCCGGCAATGTCGGAGAAGTATAAGACGGACGAGGCGCTGAAAAATAAAATATGGGGTGTGTCACTGACACCGCTTGCCGATATTCATCTTAAACCGCAAGTTGGTTACGAGGCCGAAATCAAGGGAAACCGTACGGCCATGATCGCCTGATCTTTGCTGCAATTGCCATTTTGGCTATTGCTGGATCAATTATATCAACCTGACTGTGGCCCGCTCGATGGAACGTGCCAAGGAGGTAGGAGTGCGCCGGGTAATAGGAGCTTTCCGCAAGCAGCTTGTATCTCAATTCTTGTTTGAGGCCTTGGTCATGAACCTGGTTGCATTGGTACTGGCAGTGGGACTGATCGAGTTGATCTTGCCATACTTCAATCAGTTGGTAAGCCGTACGGTAACTTTCTCCGTTTGGCTGACGGGATACTGGTGGCTTTTGCTTTTAATCGTATTTGTAGGAGGAATTTTCCTCTCCGGTTACTATCCTGCATTGGCGCTTCTCAACCGGAAACCGATTACGTTGCTGAAGGGAAAGTTCCTGAACAGCAAGTCGGGCGAAGGCACTCGCAAAGTATTGGTAGTCGTTCAGTACACGGCATCTATGATTCTGCTCTGCGGCACATTGATTGTGTTTGCGCAGTTGAACTTCATGCGCAATCAGTCGCTGGGAGTGAAGACGGACCAGACTCTGGTTGTCAAATTTCCCGGACGGACCGAAGGCATGAACACGAAACTCGAAGCCATGAAGAAGGCCATTGCCCGCCTGCCTTTGGTAGACAAAGTTACCTTCTCGGGTGCGTGCCGGGCGAAGAGGTGGCTACCTTCTTGTCTAACAGGCGAAAGAGTGATGCTTTGAAGCAGAATCGCCTTTATGAAATGTTGGTATGCGACCCGGATTATATTGATGCTTATGGACTGCAACTGGTGGCAGGGCGCGGATTCTCCGAAGATTATGGAGACGATGTGAATAAGTTGGTGGTCAACGAGTCTGCTGTCCGTAACCTGGGAATCGCCTCTAACGAAGAGGCTCTCGGCGAGGAGATAGAGGTGGAATGTACCGATGCCCCGATGCAGATTATCGGAGTGGTGAAGGACTACCATCAGCAGGCACTCAACAAGAATTATACCCCGATTATGCTGATCCACAAAGATAAGATCGGTTGGCTGCCGCAACGCTACATCTCCATTGTGATGAAGTCCGGCGACCCGAAGGAATTGGTTTCGCAGGTGGAGGAGATCTGGCATCGCTATTTCGAGGATTCCAGTTATGACTTCTTCTTTCTCGATCAATTCTTCGATCATCAGTATCGTCAGGACGAGGTGTTTGGTGTCATGATCGGTTGCTTCACCGGACTGGCCATCTTCATCTCATGTCTGGGATTGTGGGTATTGGTGATGTTCTCCTGTACTACCCGTACCAAGGAGATGGGTATCCGGAAAGTATTGGGAGCTACCCGTTGGAATCTGTTCTATCAGCTGGGTAAAGGCTTTTTCCAATTGATCCTGATAGCGGTAATCATTGCGTTGCCCGTTGCCTGGTTCAGTATGAATGCCTGGTTGAGTCATTATGCTTTCCGTACCGATCTGAAGATATGGTTCTTTGCAGTTCCGGTGGTGTTGATGCTGTTGATTTCGTTTGTGACGGTAGCCTGCCAGACGGTGAAGATTATCGTAGGCAAACCGGCACGGTCATTGCGGTATGAGTAAGATTCCGGAATAAAATAAGTCGCATTCGGCACAGAGTGCATGAGGGTGTCATAGTTCACCACAGATTATACAGATAAATATTATTGGTTATCAGTAGATTAAAAATCTATCTTGTAAATCCGTGTAATCTGTGGTGAACTATGACACCCTCAGTGCCTTTTGTGGTGAACTTTAGCCTTTGGGTTGTTGCGTCTGGGTTTCTTCTCCCAATGCGTTTTGGCTTCCAGTTCTTCCCGGTCACGCACCTCTTTCGCCTTCTTTGCATAGACAATCATGCGCAGGGACTGGTCGTAAGTAAAGTAATTCCATACCCAGTTCAGTAGGACGTTTGCTTTGTTGCGTACTCCCAGGATCGAACGTAAATGGACGACCAGCCACATCACCCAAGCCAGCCATCCGGCGGTTTTGAAACTACTGAACTCTGCCACGGCGCGATTGCGCCCTACGGTTGCCATCGATCCCAGGTTCCGGTAATGGAACGGCTGCATCGGCTTTCCTTTCTGTAGTCTTTGCAGGTTCTTGGCAAGCAGTTCGCCTTGTTGGATGGCCACTTGTGCCAGTTGCGGGTGTCCGTTAGGATAGTTCTTGTCCGTAGTCTGAATACATTGGTCCCCGATGGCGAAAATAGTGTCTGTTCCCTGTACACGGTTAAATTCGTCTACTTTGATTCTTCTTCCGCGTCCCAGTAACTCTCCGTCTATATTGCCGAAAGTGATGGCTGCCACGCCGCTCACCCAGATAAACGTACGTGTCGCTATCTCTGTACCGTCTTCCAACATCACTTTATGATCTTTGTAATCCGTCACCCGCTTGTTCAGCAGGATGTTGACTCCCATTTCACGCAGAAACTGTTCGGCATGGCGGATGAATCTTCGGACATTCCCGCCAGGAGACGGTCGCCCGCTTCAATCAGGTAGATGTGCATCAGGCTGCTGGGCATATCCGGATAATCGTTGGGCAGTACGAACTTCTTCATTTCCGAAAGCACTCCGGCTATTTCCACTCCGGTGGCCCCTCCGCCTACAACAACGACATTGAGCAACTCCTGCCGTTCACGTTCCGTACTGCAAGTGATCGACCGTTCAAGTTTGCCAGTAGGGCATTTCTCAGTCCCATGGCTTCCGAAACGGTTTTCATAGGCATGGCCTCTTCTTCAATGTGCTCGTTGCCGAAGAAGTTGGAGGTGGTGCCGGCTGCCAGTACCAGGTAGTCGTATTCTGCTTTACCGATGGAAGTCTGAATCATCTTTTTCTCAGGGAAGATGGCCCGTACTTCTGCCATACGGAAGTAAAAGTCCTTTCGTTTCTGAAAAATTTTCCGGAACGGGAAAGAGATGGAACTGGGTTCAAGTCCGGCTGAAGCGACTTGATAAATAAGGGGAGGAAACTGGTGATAATTGTTCTTATCGACTAAAACAACCTGGAAACCAGACTTTTTTAGCTTGTTGGCCAATTTAAGACCGCCGAAGCCACCACCTACGATGATGACACGCTTCTTGTCGTTTTTTACAATGTTGAAACTCATACTGAAAACTTCTATTTAACCTGATGTATCTAAAACCTAATGTCATGGTTATAAACGCTTGTCATAGGTAAAAAGTTCAGCTAAAAGAACGGTTTCAGAAGTTGTTTCAAGAGGCTTTTTCACCATAGATTACACAGATTACCGCAGGTAGTTTGTGCAGACAATCGGTCGTTCACTCTTTTAGAGCCTGTTTTAATTTTGCTTGAGATATGTTTTCAGGGATGTTTTCCGGTTTTTGCAAGGAGCATAGCGGGCTATGTGACGGGTAAAAACGGGGAAATAGACCGAGAAAAAACTCAAAACAGGTCAATAAAATTCCTGTAAATTTATTCAAGGAAAATTTAAACAGGGCACTTAATCTGCGCTAATCTGTATCATCTATAGTGGTTTCTGATGTTCCCTGTAGGCTTTTTATAATTCCGGTACCATGCAGAATTTAGTTTCCGGAAATCTTTCTTCAGATACCGTTGGATGAAGAGTTGTGTATCCTCCTGTATCGTCCGGTCCTCTACCGTCGGGTAGAGGTTGTACAGAACGGTATCCAGTTTGATCCCCCGGTTTTTAATGGCTTCCAGGCTGAGCAATGTGTGGTTGATACTGCCCAGTTTGCCGGAAGTGACAAACAACAGCGGGTATTCCTTCTGCGCAATATAGTCAATCGTGAGCAATTCGTCGGTAAGCGGCACCATCAGCCTCCGGCTCCCTCGAGCAGGACAACGTCGTAACGGCGGCTCAACTCTTCTGTAGCACGTTCTATTTTGTCAAAGTCGATGGGACGTCCGTCTATGCGTGAAGCGAGGTGTGGAGAACAGGGGTAAGAGAAGATTTCGGGCATGGTCAGTCCTTCCCGGTCGTCATCAGTGGGGGCGATGCCATGATGCGGCGGTGCAGGTCGATGTCTTCCGAGTGGCCTGTATTGCCTGTCTGGATAAATTTCTGAGTAATGGTGCGTTGCCCTTTCCGGTTCAGTTCGCGTGCCAGGAATCCTGTGGCATAACTCTTGCCTGCATCTGTATCGATGCCGCTGATAAAATACACATTCTTTTTCATACTTCTTTTGTTTGAGACCCGCAGGTCGTTTTTCTTATCTCTTTTTTGCTATTATATAGATGGATGGTAGGTCAGTGAAACAGAACCTTTGCCGGGACTGAACAGACGCTCGTATTCCTGACAGAAGAGGTTCAGTTTGCTCCGGGTCCAGCTTTGGTTACAAGTACCTGTTACTCCGGTCTGCTTCAGATGATAAAGCACCTCCATCGGATTGTTGAAATTCAGTGAGATGACTTCTTCCTCCGTGTGCACAATGTCGTATAGTGCCGAGAGCGAGGCAGTCAGCTCTTCTCTCGAACGGTAGGCGAGTCCCTGTCCGGTCAGTTGGCGAATCTCCTTCATGTTTTCTTTTCCGAAAGTACTGAAGGCAATGTATCCCTGCGCATTCAGGATGTTTTCACATTTCTGGAAAAAAGCATCGGGATGTTCGAACCATTGCAGGACGAACAGGAAGTGATCAGTTCCGTTCCGTGTGGGAAGTCAAGTGCTTCGGCATCTCCGGGCAAGAAGGAGACCCGCTCGTTCAGGATATCTCTGCAGCTATGGCGCATCTCTTCGCAAAGGTCGTTCAGCAGCAAGTGTTCCGGGCGGAACGAACGGAGTAGCAGACGCGAATAAGTACCCGTGCCGCAGCCGAACTCTACAACACGGCGGAGGGAGTGCGCAGGGAGGTGTTGCTGCAACAAACTGCACATTTTCCGGGCGATTTGTTGTTGCACCCGGGCTTCGTGCGGATAGGTGCCGATTGCTTTCGTGAAGCGTTGGGCGATCAGTAGTTTGGAGGAAGCTGCGGCAGGAGCGAGATTTTCTTTCAATATCTTTTCGTCATAATGTGCTCCGTCATATCGCTGAATTTCATTGCAATATTTTTGCAGGCCTGTTCCTGGTTCTTCGGTGGGAAGATATGATCGGATTCTCCGATGATTGCCTTATTCCAGACAAAGGTGGATGGGGCAGTTCGCTGTATTGTCTGCCGATGGCCGCCAGTTCTTCTTTCAATTCTTCTACCGGTCGTTGGGGAGCTATTTCCAGGAAAGCTTGAAAGGCACTTCCCGATCCGCACATTCGCCGGCGGAACTTCTGTAGGGTCGCTTCATTGAGATTATTGAGTGTACCTTCAAATATGGCGGGAGGAATTCCCCGCATATCATCGATAGGGAAAGGTGTCCCGTTGATGGCAATGCTTTGCTTGAGGGGGAGGTTGCTGTCCGGCAACACTTGGGAAGCTGCCCATACCCCCATGGACCAGGCAACAACATAGATCCCCTCATACGTGGAGAGCAATGTGCTGTCAAAATCGAGAGAACGGTAATCATAGCAGATTATCAGATCTTTATTTGGGGGGAGATTGTGCATGAAGGGAGTTTCATCCATTCCCCATCCGGCAAAGAAGAGGAGAGCCTCTTTTCGGAGGGGAGGGCATCCGGCGACTTCACATCCGGTTCCTGTCTCAGAGTGAAGGGAGTTTACAGCTTTTTGGGGTGGATATAGTCTTTTCAGTTTCATAAGTTTATTACTTTGATGATACAGGCCGTATTGTTGCTATCACTCTTTTCACTTCCTCTTCCGTTACGTCTGCCGTTAATGAAAAACGGATACGGGAAGTTCCTTCCGGTATCGTAGGCGGACGGACAGGCAACGCATAAAATCCTTTGCGTTGCAGCTCTTCTGCCATACGGACGGCGGAAGAACTTTCACCCGCGATCATGGGTACGATTTGGCTGGCCGAGGCAGAAAAGTATCCTTTCTCCTGGAGGCCGGTCCGCAAGTTGCTGCTGATGGCTGCCAGGTGTTCCCTCTTCTCCTGATATTCCGCCAGATGGCGCAGTACAAATGAGGTCCATTGCAGGGTGACAGGCGGGAGTGCAGTGGTGAAGATAAAGGGACGCATTTTATTTATCAGATAGTCCCGTATCACCTGCCTGCACACGATATATGCCCCAGAGGAAGCCAGTGCCTTTCCGAAAGTGCCCACCAAAAGTCGATATCCGATATGCATCCGTATGCTTCGGCACATCCCAGTCCGCCGGTTCCCCGGACACCGACAGCATGGGCTTCGTCTAAGTAAAGCAATACGTTCGGATACTTGCGTTTCAGTTTGACCAACCGGGGTAAGTCTGCTTCGTCACCATCCATACTGAAAATACTTTCGGTAACGATAATAATCTGTTCATATTCTTTGTGGTAAGTCTCTACTAGTCTTTCCAACTGGCTGTATTCGTTGTGCCGGTAGCGGATACATTTGGCATCTGATAGCCGAATGCCGTCTATCAGGCTGGCATGTATCAACTTGTCGGCCAGAATCAGTGTTTTTGTGTCGCATACGGCAGGTAGGATTCCGGTATTGGCATGATATCCGCAATTGAATACCAGTGCCGCTTCTGTTCCAAATAAGAAAGACAAGGTAGCTTCCAGTTCATCGTATGCGGCAAAATTGCCGGTAAGCAGGCGGGAAGAAGAGGAAGAGAACTTAATTTCTTCCGGCTTCACTGTCTGCCAGAAAGCTTTCAACAGTCCACTGTCGTTAGCCAACCCCAGATAATCGTTTGACGAAAGGTTTAGCATCCGTTGTCCTCCGATGATTACCTCTTTGCCCTGATGCACCAGGGTAGGAAGGGTACGGAAGTTATCTTTCTTTTTAAGGAGTTGCAGCTCGTCAAGGAAACGGGTGAGTTCACCTCTTTCCGTTTCTTGGTTTTTATTCATATTTGTAATGTTTTTGAGTTTGATTCACCACAGAGTAGCACAGAGTTTCACAGAGATTATTTTCTCTTAATATCTTATAAACAAGAGATTGAAACTCTGTGAGACTCTTGTTACTCTGTGGTGAAGTTTGATTCGCCTCTATTTCGTTTGGGAACCGGGAAGGCCGTTACTTATGATCCTTATCATCCTTCCGTGAGTTTGGTCAACTGTTCGGGCGTAATGATAAACGGAGGCATTACATAGATCAGTTTGCCAAACGGACGGAGCCAGATGCCTTCCTCCACAAAACGGCGTTGCAGGTATGCCATATTCACCGGTTCTTTCATCTCGATCACTCCGATGGCACCCAGTACACGGACGTCCGCTACCTGAGGGAGCTCACGTGCCGGAGCTAATTCACGGTTCAGTTGAGCTTCTATTCGTTTTACGTTTTCTTGCCAGCCGGAAGTTAGAAGTAACCGTACCGATGCGCAGGCTACGGCACATGCTAACGGGTTTCCCATAAATGTAGGCCCGTGCATGAATGCTCCCGGTGCATGGTTGGAGATGCAGTCTGCCACTTCATTGGTGGTCAGTACTGCCGATAAGGTCATGTATCCACCTGTCAATGCTTTGCCGATGCACATGATGTCCGGCTCTACTCTGGCATGTTCCCAAGCGAAGAGTTTTCCGGTACGTCCGAATCCGGTTGCTATTTCATCGAAGATCAACAGTACCCCATACCGGTGGCAGAGGCGCGCAGCTTCTCTTAAATATTCCGGATGGTAGAAACGCATGCCTCCCGCACCTTGTACAATGGGTTCGAGGATGAAAGCTGCCAGTTCATCGGCATGTTTCTCCAGCAGATGCTCCAACGGACGGATGTCTTCCGGGTTCCATTCATCTCCGAACCGGGAGGAGGGAGCAGGGAGGAAGTGGCGGATGGGAAGTGCCGAACCAAAGATACTGTGCATCCCCGTTACAGGATCGCATACCGACATGGCATTCCAGGTATCTCCGTGGTAACCGTTACGGATGGTGACGAAATTATTTTTCTCCGGTTTTCCGGCTGCATACCAGTATTGTACGGCCATCTTCAGTGCAACTTCGACAGCTACGGAGCCGGAATCGGCATAGAATATCTTTTGCATAGAGGGCGGGACTAGAGGAAGCAACAGTTTGCCCAGTTCGATAGCCGGATCGTGCGTCAGTCCGCCGAACATGACATGCGACATCCGGCTGAGTTGATCTTGTACAGCCTGGTTTAATATCGGGTGATTGTATCCGTGCACCGCACACCACCACGATGACATTCCTTCGATCAGTGTCTGTCCGCTTTCCAGGGTGATGGTGGCACCGTCAGCCCGTTTCACCTTATATACCGGGAGCGGATTCGAAGTTGAAGTATACGGATGCCACAAATGTTCGCGGTCAAATTGTGAGTCGGCAAAGTGGTATCTTCCGAGAGAATCATCTCTTTATCGTCCGATACCTTGGAGCCGAGTGTTGTCAGCAGATCGCCTACGATGGCGGAGTTGATGCCGATATAGAGGGATTTCCGGACGGCCTCTGGTGTCAGTTGCGAGCGTCCTCCGGCAAAGCGCAGGTAAGCCGCAGGGTTAATGAACCGGAAAAGAGCCACTGTGGTCAGTATCTCTTCTTCACTGAGAGGAGACTGATGCTCGAGCGGAGTGCCGGGTATGGGTTGCAGCAAGTTGATCGGGATGGATTGGATGTTGAGATCGCGGAGTGTGAAGGCAAATTCGATCCGTTGTTCCACAGTTTCGCCCATGCCGATGATGCTCCGCAGCAGAGTCCATCCCTACTCGTCGTGCGGCATGCAAGGTTTTCAGCTTTTGTTCCTGTGTATGCGTGGTACAGAGCGAGTCGAAGTGGGAAGGAGCCGTTTCGAGGTTACAGTGGTACCGGGTCACTCCGGCATCATACAATGCCTGCAACTCTTCTTCGTCCAACAGTCCGAGCGAAGCGCACAACCGGATAGACGAATGGCGACGCATCCGTCGGGCCGCTACACAGAGCTCTTTCATGTTTTTGGGAGAAGGTTTGCGTCCACTGGTCACCAATGAAAAGCGGTTGACCCCTTGTGCTTCGTTGTATTTTGCTTGTCGCAGGCACTCTTCCGCGCTCACCAGATCGTATACATCGGCCTTGGTCTTGTAGTGAGACGACTGGGCGCACCATTTACAATTTTCCGGACACCGTCCCGAGCGGGCATTGATGATGGAACACATGTCGAACTCCTGCGAAGCGCAGGCGGTGGTGATGTCGTGCGCGGCATCATACAACTCTTCTTTACGGGGATAGAGCGCCAGCCATTCGGCCTGCTCTCGGCTGATAGCCGTTCCTTGTAATACTTGGTTTTTTATTTCTTCGATAGTCATAGGGTGGGGATATTAAAAAAGAGGTTGCCGGTCCCATCGGGATGGGAGGCAACTCTTTAGGTGTAATGTGTGAGGCGGATGTCACAACAGTTGACTGTGCGGCACCGGCATAAGAATATTTGGATGATTGGAGTTGAGTAAGAAGCAAGAGCAATGGTTCGGGAGATAACGTGAGGTTCTCCCAATCTTCTTCCGGAACGGAATCTTCTGTTTCCCGTTGCGGATCAAGTCCGGTTGTATGTGGAGTTTGCTGCTTGCACAACGCACATTCGGTGATGTTCTTTCTCAACTGTCCGATGGTGACACACAAACCAGAGTGGCAAATATGGCATAAGCCTTCCGGCTCCACTGGCGGAAGCGGATAAACGAATGTGATATGTACCTTTCTTTTTTCATAAGCCGTATGGTGATATCGGGTCATCGGACGGCGGCAAAGCTACAAAGAATCTACGGAATGACCAAGGGATAGCATCGGTTTGTAAGCAGGGCCCTCTCCTCTACCACAAAGACGGTATAAGAATCCCTTATAAAGGGGATTTCAAGAACAATCCCCATACTCTACTTTTGCAGCAGGAAATGATCCGTGAAAATTAATTAAAAAATGTAGGTGGCTTTTGACACACCTTCAAGAATAAGATAACAATTTCAAGGCTTTTAACAACAATCTGCCGGATTGTGTGTTAAACAAAAGATTCTAATTTAAACATAACTAAACTTAAGGTATGAAGACCAATTTACGTCTATTATTTACGTTGCTCTTTGTCGTTTCGGTTGTTGCATTACGTGCCGGAACAATGAATGACATACGTGTTTCGGGCACTGTTGTGTCCGAAGGAGACCCGTTGCCCGGTGTGTCGGTATTAGTGAAAGGAACCGGCGTCGGTACTATTACCGGTATTGACGGCAAGTATTCCATCAATGTTCCGTCCGATGGTACGCTGGTATTCAGTTTTATCGGACTGAAATCTGTGGAACATAAAGTGGGAGGACGCTCAGTGATCAATGTCGAGCTGGTGCCCGACAGTAAGCAATTGGAAGAAGTAATGGTAGTAGCCTATGCCACTGCCAAGAAATATAGTTTCACCGGTGCCGCCTCTACCGTTAAAGGTGACGAGATAGCGAAGTTACAAACCTCGAGCGTATCACGTGCCCTTGAAGGAACCGTAGCCGGTCTGCAGGCAAGTGCCGCAAGCGGTCAGCCGGGTACCGATGCCACAATCCGTATTCGCGGTATCGGATCCATCAATGCATCCAGTGCACCTCTCTATGTAGTGGACGGTGTGCCCTATGACGGTAGTGTGAACTCTATCAACCCCGAAGATATCGCATCGATGACCGTTCTGAAAGATGCGGCCTCAGCTGCTTTGTACGGTTCGCGTGGAGCCAACGGTGTGATTATTATCACCACCAAGCAGGGACAAAGCGATTCGAAGACTACAGTGAACGTGAAAGCCAGCTTCGGTGGTTCCAATCGTGCGGTACGTGATTACGACCGGATCGGCACCGATCAGTATTTCGAACTTTATTGGGAGGCTTTGCGTAACCAATATGCACTGGATACAAAGAATTATACTCCTCAGACAGCAGCTATCAAAGCTTCTAAAGACTTGGTAGGAAAACTGATGGGGGCCGGCCCCAATCCTTATGGCTCTAAATATCCTCAGCCGGTAGGTACGGATGGAAAATTGGCGGATGGGGCCGTTCCGCTCTGGAACTTCGACTGGCAGGATGCCATGGAGCAGCAGGCACTTCGTACGGAACTGGGACTGAATGTTTCAGGAGGCGGCAAAACCAATCAATACTACTTCTCTGCCGGATACCTGAATGATAAAGGTATTGCGTTGGAGTCCGGTTATGAACGCTTTAATCTCCGATCGAACGTGACAAGCCAGATGACCAAGTGGCTTCGGGAGGAGTGAACATGAGTTTTGCCCACTCTTTGCAGAATTATCCCGTATCATCGGATACGAAAACAAGTAACGTCATCAATGCCGGCCGTTTGATGAACGGATTCTATCCTATCTATCAAATGAACGAAGATGGAACCTATAAACTGGATTCCGAGGGACAGCGGATATATGATTTCGGTTCTTACCGTCCTTCCGGTTCGATGGCTAACTGGAACCTTCCGGCCACATTGCCCAATGATAAGTCGGAACGTATGAAAGATGAATTTTCAGGACGTACTTTCCTTGAAGTTACCTTTATCGAAGGGCTGAAGTTTAAGACCAGTTTCAACTTTGACCTGATCAACTATAATTCACTCGACTATACCAATCCTAAAATAGGGCCGGCTGTTAACACCGGAGGTTCATCGAGCCGTGAAAACGACCGTACTTTCTCGTGGACCTGGAATAATATCCTGACTTATGACAAAACCCTCGGAGAGCATCATTTCAATCTGCTGGCCGGACAAGAAGCCTATTCCTACCGTTACGATGTGCTGCGAGCATCCCGTTCGAACATGGCATTGCCTGATTTTCCCGAACTGGCTGTCGGTTCGTTGGTAACCGGAGGGACAGGATACCGCGTAGATTACTCGTTGGTGGGATATTTCCTAAATGCCCAATATGACTATCAAAGCAAATATTTCTTCTCGGGTTCGTATCGGCGGGACGGGTCTTCCCGTTTTGCTCCCGAAACCCGTTGGGGTAATTTCTGGTCCGTCGGTGCTTCCTGGCGTATCGACCGTGAAGATTTCATGGTAGCTGCGAGCGACTGGCTTTCTGCCCTGACTTTGAAGGTCAGTTATGGTGCGCAGGGTAACGATAACCTGGGAACGTATTATGCCAGCAGCGGACTTTATTCGGTGGTAAGCAATAATGGGGAGAATGCGTTGGTATCCGATCGTCTGGCTACACCAAAACTGAAATGGGAAACCAACCTGAACTTCAATGCCGGCATAGACTTCTCGTTGTTCAACAACCGATTCTCCGGTTCGTTCGATTTCTTCCAGCGGCGTTCGAAAGATTTGCTCTATTCCCGTCCGCTGGCTCCCTCGCTCGGTTATAATTCAGTGGACGAGAATGTAGGCGAACTGAAGATACCGGTGTTGAAATCGATCTGAAAGGTACCTTAATCCATACCCGGGACTTTATGTGGCGATTGGGGCTTAACCTGACACATTATAAGAATGTCGTGACCGACCTTCCATTGAAAGATATGCCTGTAAGCGGAGTTCATAAACTGGCTGTGGGGCGTTCTGTCTATGATTTTTACATGAAGCAATGGGCGGGTGTTGATCCGGAGAACGGCGATCCGTTGTGGTACAAAAATGTGAAAGATGCCAATGACAAGATCACCGGACGTACGACTACCAATGACTATGCCCAAGCGGATTATTACTATACCGGCAAATCATCCTTACCCAAAGTGTACGGAGGATTTAATACCGCTTTCTCGTATAAAGGCTTTGAACTGTCCACCATTTTTGCCTATAGTATCGGTAATTATATTGTGGACCGTGACGTAACTATGCTGTGGCATAACGGAAGTTCTACCGGACGTGCCTGGTCGACAGAGATTCTGAACCGTTGGACACCGGAGAATCGATATACTGATGTGCCGGCTCTGAAAACCGTATCGAACAGTTGGAATGCAAATTCCACCCGTAACCTGTTCAATAACTCGTTCCTGCGGATGAAGAATATCACATTATCGTATAACTTCCCGCAACCGATGATAAAGAAAATCAGCCTGAACAGTCTGCAATTGTTTGTGCAGGCCGATAATCTGCTTACCGTTTCGAAGAATCAGGGACTCGACCCCGAACAGGATATCAGTGGACTGACGTATTACCGTTATCCGGCCATGCGTTCCATTTCCGGAGGAATCAATGTTTCGTTCTAAGGCTTTAATCCCCGGAAAAGGGCTGTTGCAATCGTATGCTCCGCCCCGGTTTAATCATGCATAAATCACATATAACAGATATAGTAAAGTATAAAATAACAGATGATATGAGAACAATACGATTTAACAATAACAGACATATCTCTTCTTCTCCTCTTCTTCGGACAGAGGGTGGGAGAGAGGTTTCCGTGAGTAATACCTCCGGAGATAAGATCCCTAAAGGTAAGTTTTCCTTTCTCCTTCTCTTCTTCCTTTTGTTCCTGGGGAGTTGCAGCAGCGACTTCCTCGACAATAAGCCGACAGATGCCGTAGATTCCGGCTCGTACCTGTACCTTCGAATGCCGAACGCATCTTTAACGGTGCGTGGTACAATCTGTTCGAATATGGTACCACTTATGCCAACATCGGCTATCGTGCTTTGATGTGCCTGGACGACATGATGGCTGACGACGTGGTTTCGCGCCCTATGTATGGGTTTAATTCTTCTTATCAGTTCAATGACGTGGTGATGCCTTCCGACGGACGTACCACTTTCGCCTGGTATCTGATGTATAAGACCATTGACAACTGTAATACGGCCATTTCTATTCAAGCTACCGGAGACGATGATACACCTGAGTTCCGGCATGCCCAGGGACAGGCACTTGCCGTACGTGCTTTCTGTTATCTTCATTTGGCACAGCATTATCAGTTCACCTATCTGAAAGATAAGAATGCTCTTTGTGTACCGTTGTATACCGAACCGACCAATCCGAATACCAAACCTAAAGGAAAGGCAACGCTCGAAGAGATCTATACACAGATCATCAATGACCTCAACCGTGCCAAAGGACTTCTTGACGGTTATGTGCGTCCGAATGACAAGTCGAAATACAAACCTAACACCGATGTGGTAAACGGACTTCTGGCCCGTACTTATCTGCTTACCGGACAGTGGGACGAAGCCGCCAAAGCCGCATTGGAAGCTGCCAAAGGTTACACTCTGATGACGGATGCCAAAAACTATATGGCTTCAACGATATATCGAATACCGAGTGGATCTGGGGACATCCGCAATCTGTCAGCCAGTCCGATGCCAGCTATAACTTCTATTATCTGGATGTGGTAGAACCCGATTCATACAATAGTTTTATGGCCGATCCGCATTTCAAGGACACCTTTACCGAGGTGATATCCGTCTGGAATTGTTCCAGTGGATGCGTGAAGGTTATCTGGGATACCGCAAGTTCCGCATCCGTTCCGACCAGACGGGCGATATTGTCATCATGCGTTCTGCCGAAATGTATTTGATAGCTGCCGAAGCCTTGGCGCGTAAAGGTCAATTGGGCGAAGCCGTAAAACCGCTCAATACTTTGAGAAACGCCCGCGGACTGGCCGATTATGATCTTACCGGAAAAATCAGGAGCAGGTGATTGATGAAATTCTGATGGAACGTCGCCGTGAACTTTGGGGTGAAGGATTTGGCATTACTGATGTTCTCCGTACACAACGTCCTGTGGTACGTGTCGCTTTGACCGAAGATGAAGCTGCCAAAGAATATGATTGCTGGCAACAGAACGGTACTTATAAAAAATATCATCCGGAAGGTCATTGGTTCACCAGCTTCCCCGATGGAACGAAGTTTGTGCCCAATAGTATATATTATTTGTATTCTATTCCTGAAAAAGAAACGAATGCAAATACGAATCTGAAATAAGAAATCATAGTCAACTGATTTTATATGAACTGTTTCTGAAAAATCAGATAGTTAATATAATAGACGAAAGGTGTGTCATAACTCTACGGTGAATAAGAGTTGCGACACACCTTTTTATCAATATCGTTAATGGTTAACTGAATATATACACAATGATTCCCGTTATGACTACATAAGCCAGTGCATAAGGAATGGCTGCTTTCAGGATCTCTCCCTCCTTACCTTGCTGGTTGCCTGCTGATGTGGCGATAGCAATACTTTGAGGAGAGATGATTTTGCCTCCTGTCGCACCTACCGTATTGGCGGCCGATAGCCAGTCGGGACTGACATTGATATGCCCTGCTACGCTGGCTTGCAGCTTTCCGAAGAGGATGTTCGAGGAGGTATCACTTCCGGTGATGAAGGTACCCAAACAACCGATAACCGGAGCAAAGAGAGGGTAGAGGCTTCCGGTAGCTGTGGCGAGTGCAGTGGCAATCACGGAAATCATGCCTGCCGTATCCATAATGGTAGATAAACCCACCAGGCAGATAACGGTAACGAATGTTTTTTCAACTGCTTTACAGTGTTCCATAATACAATGAACAGTTCTTTCACTTTAGCTCCCTGTATCAGACCGCCTACAAACGTGCCTACAAAAAGCAGAACTCCGGCATGTGTCAGCCAGGCGATGGTATAATTCACGGTGGAGCCATTGATGGGGAGGCTGATGCGTGTCACCCAATTGTTTTCGAGCGTACTTCGGAGGCCCGGAAAAAGCGGACTGGTCAGTATGATCAGTAACAAAATCAGCAGATAGATGCTCCAGGCATTCAGGATATCTTTCCTTTTCAGTGCGTTCTGCTGCGCTTTCTCTTTTGGGGCGAGCTCAGTTTGTCCACTAAATAGACGATAACGACGATAGACAAGATGCTGCCGATGATAGCCGGTGATTCGGCCCCCATATATCGGGCCGCAACGTACTGGCTACCTAAAGATACAGCGCCTACCAGCAGTGCCAGAAATAGGTTTTTGGGTAATGATTTTATTTTCGGGTCGGTCAGGAAGAGCAGTACCAACGGTATCAGGAACATTAGTACGGAAAGTTGCAGTACGACGTTCGTACTCAGCACCTGTACATCCAGATTGGTTTCTTTGGCAAGTACCAGTACCGGTGTACCTATGGCACCGAAAGCCGTAGCCACACTATTGGCTATCAAGCTGACGGTGGCTGAAAAGATGGGCTTGAATCCCAGGCTGATCAGGATAGCGGCGGGGATGGCAACAGCTGTACCAAAACCTGCCATGGCTTCAAGTAACCCTCCGAAACCCCAGGTAAGGAGCAGTACCTGGATACTTTTATCGGTAGAGATGGAAGAGAATTGTTGTTTGATAATCTCCATCTTCTCTGTTTTCAGCAATACATTGTAGCTGAAGATAGCCATCAGGATGATAATCAGGATGGGAGAAACCGCTTTCAGTGCACCGTATACGAATGAAAATACCAAGTTATCTACCGCATAATGGAATCCGAAAAGAGCTATCAGTATAGTTACTATCAGGGAGATGACGCTACTTTTGTCACCCGGCATTTTAAAAAATGCCATTAATACAATCAAGAGCAATACCGGAACGATGGCAAGGATCAGTGTCATAATTGTCTGTTTTTAATAGTTGATGTTTAAGTTAAGATATTGATATAACAAAACCGGAACCTGTTTTGACGGATGAAATAATTATTTTTTTGCTGTATAGCGTTAAATAAAAAAAGGTGTAGCCCTCCGCATGGAAAGGCTACACCCTTTGGTCCGGATAGCTACACCCTTTTTATCGGATGGCTACACCCCAATACCGGGGATTTATTTTTTCTTCATATTCAAGATCTGTTGCAGTTGCTGTAGGTTGGCTTTAGCGGCCTCGTTACCCATCTGGGCAGCTTGGTTGAAGGCAGCGATGGCGCGTTGTACATCTCCATTGAGGAAGTTGTATACACCTACGTTGTTGATGAATTCTGCTGTTTGATGGTTGGCTTTATCCATATATTTGATTGCGTTTTCCAGATCTTTCTTGGTCAGTGATACGGCTGCGGCATTCAGGTTGGCTACTTCATCGTTCGGATACATGCGTACGGCAATGTCGAATACATTCACAAAATCGTTGCTTCCTTTCGGATAACTGTTGGCCACCTGATACATCTCGTTCAGACTCAGATATTTCGGGTTGACTTTTATCACCACCCGTCCTTGTTCTACATCGAAGTTGGCTACGGTGTAGTCTATCTTGCAGTTCACTTTGCGGAGTCCCGGATAAATCTCTTTCAGCATTGTGCGATAAGGAGCACCGCCGTCCACGCGCATGATTTCCTGTTTGCGGCGCGCATCGTCAGTCGTATTCTTGATGATACCGATAAATTTATCTTTATCCTTCATGGACGATTTTTCCAATGCTTGTACCAATCCGTCCCAATTTTCACCACCAAAAGTTACTTTGTAAAGTTTGCCGGGAACTTTTTCGTTGGTAGTCAGATAATTCTTCAGAGCTTCGGCACGTTTCTGCGACAGTTGTTCGTTGAATTTCAACGGACCCTCCGGTGAAGCGAATCCTTCGATACTGATTCCTGTTACTGTCAGGTTCTTGTCATTCTGAATCTTGTCGAACATAGCATGAATGTTCATCAGCTCTTTGTGGTTATTCATGAATTCCGGCTGGATCACAGCTTTGCTGACAGGAAAGTCGAGGTGAGCTTCATACTGTTCGCTACGGTTTTTCACCACCTCCACAGTCGGCTGAATATAAGCAACCACCGGTATCATGGCACTCAGGCGTTTCGCTTCGGTAGAAACGTCGTTTGTTATCAGCTCCTGAGCAAGCATCTCTTCGTTGTTGCCGCAGCCGCATAGATTTTCTACCAGATTCAATGAAGCATTTGCCATCCAAGGTTCGTAAGGGATCACCTGGGCATAGTTGAGCACTTCTCTTTTATTATAAGGAATTACGATTCCTGCAGGTAGTTCGCGGCTGATGGCTAATCCGCGCAAATAAGCCTTCTGACGGCGTTTGCCGTTGATGATGATCTCTTCCAGCGCTACGTTGTGCTGTCCGTCTGTCAGGAGCGGAGTAAGTGTGAGCATACGTTCGGGACTGACTGTCAGATTTTTCATATCGATCTTCATGTCTACATAAAGCGAATTGCCCTGTTGCCATAATGAAACATCGGATAGACTGATGGCATCTTTAAAAAATTTCTGGGCACTGGCCGGCATTACTACTGCGAGGGCCAAGAGGAAGTATATGATTTTTCTTTTCATTGTTACTGTTGGTTTAGTTTTTTATAATTGGTTCCGGTGAATGCGGGACGTTTACTTGATGGTATAAATGATGCTGAGTCCGACTTTGGTCGGTCCGAAATAATTCTTGTTGTTGTGCCCCAGCTTTTCACCACACTTGCCACATGCGTATTTGTCATAGTCCAGGCGGGCATATCCTGCACCGATAGTGGCTTCCATACTCCAGCGGTTTTCAGTATCCAATGGTAGCCGTAAGAGATACCTGCACCATAGATCTTGCCGTCATAGCGGTAGTTGCCCAACCCGAAGATGTCGAGATTGCTCATGTTAACATCGGCATAATGGCCATGGAGACCGAAAAAACTACCGTTGAAACGTTCGCAAAGCCAGTAGCGGAGTTCAGGTTGTACCAGCCAGTGCTTGATCTGTCTGTCTTTGGAAAATTTCCAGGGATTGTAGTTGCCCGATACATCAAGAGTGAGTTTTTTCGCCAAGGCTACTTCAAATCCCAGGTTCGGAGTACTGGTGGCCCAGTAGAGGGCATTGGTTTTGATGGCGAACTTGGGAAGATAAGTTTTTGTTCCCTGCTCTTGTGCATGTATGCTTGTGGCAAATACAAGCAGGAAGCATGCTGCTAAAAAATGTTTGATTGTTCTCATTTTCATTTTGGTCTAGGTTTTTACATAAACTATTTGCGAGATTAAACGTCTGAGAGGGGGACTTTGTTGACTCATACTCAAAATAATGTTATAGGACATGCACGCTAACATTTTTAAGCAAATAATTGTTATCTTAATAAAGTCAGGATTCCAAACTTTTCATTTTCTTCGGGAAAGAGGGTGAAAATAAACAAGCAATTGTAACTTGGATTACATCTATTCTCTTTTTTACATGCTAATTTTACATATACTTTAAAATAATAGCCTATGAAAGAGCTTATCAATCGCCTGGAAGAGTTGAACAGGCAAGCCGAAAAAGGTGGTGGAGACGCCCGTATCGAGAAACAACATTCTGTCGGAAAATTGACGGCACGTGAACGTATCGACCTGCTTCTGGAGAAAGGATCGTTTATTGAACTCGATAAACTGGTGACCCATCGTTGTACGGATTTCGGCATGGAGAAACAGAAAATATCCGGTGATGGAGTTGTAACCGGATATGGTATGATCGGCAAACGGCTTGTGTATGTTTTTGCTCAGGACTTCACCGTTTTTGGCGGTGCATTGTCCGAAACGTATGCCAGGAAGATTTGTAAAGTGATGGATATGGCTATGCAGATGGGAGCACCCATCATCGGGCTGAACGATTCGGGAGGAGCCCGTATTCAGGAGGGAGTCCGTTCGCTGGCCGGTTATGCGGAGATATTCCTGCGTAATTCTTTGGCTTCCGGTGTCATCCCTCAGATCAGTGCCATCATGGGTCCGTGTGCGGGTGGGGCGGTCTATTCGCCTGCATTGACCGATTTTATCCTGATGGTGAAAATTCCGGTTATATGTTTATCACCGGTCCCGATGTGGTGAAGAGCGTGACACAGGAAGAAGTCAGCAAAGAAGATCTGGGAGGGGCGGATGTCCATACCATGAAGTCGGGGGTGGCACACCTCTCTGCCGAAAATGATATTGAATGCATCAATTACATTCGTGAACTGATTTCTTATCTGCCCGGAAATAATATGGAAGAGCCTCCGTTTGTTGCTACTACCGATTCTCCGACGAGGCTTACGCCCGAACTGTCGGATCTGGTGCCTACCAATCCTAATCAGCCGTATGATATGAAAGAGATGATCCGTGCAGTGGCGGACGATAACAGTTTCTTTGAATTGCAGGAAGAGTTTGCCCGTAACATCGTTATCGGTTATATTCGCCTGAACGGGAAGACGATAGGGGTGGTGGCCAATCAGCCGTTGGCATTGGCCGGAACGCTCGATATCAATGCCTCTGTTAAGGCAGCCCGTTTTGTCCGTTTCTGCGATGCGTTCAATATTCCATTGCTCACACTGGTAGATGTACCGGGATTCCTTCCGGGGGTAGATCAGGAGTATGGCGGCATCATCCGCAACGGTGCCAAGTTGCTTTATGCCTATTGTGAAGCTACGGTGCCGAAGGTTACGGTGATTGCCCGTAAAGCTTATGGCGGAGCTTATGATGTAATGAGTTCCAAGCACATCAGGGGAGATGTGAATCTGGCTTATCCCACTGCCGAAATAGCCGTGATGGGCCCCGATGGAGCGGTGAACATTCTTTTCCGCAAAGAGATTGACAAAGCTGCCGACACTGAAGCCAGGCGTAAAGAGTTGCAGGATGACTATCGCAGCAAGTTTGCCAACCCCTACCGGCTGCCGAGTTGGGCTACGTGGACGAGGTGATCGATCCGGCCATAACCCGTATGCGCCTGATACGCAGTTTTGAGATGCTTGCCAACAAGCGGCAGTCTAATCCGCCTAAGAAACATTCAAATCTTCCACTTTAAAGCAGAGGAGAACATCGTATGATAAAAAAGATATTAGTTGCGAATCGTGGCGAAATAGCCATGCGTATTTTCCGTACCTGCCGGGTAATGAATATTGCCACAGTGGCTATCTACACCCGGGTAGATCGGGGTGCCTTGCATGTGCGTTATGCCGAAGAGGCTTATTGTATTTCCGATTCTCCGGAAGATACGTCTTATCTGAAACCGGAAAAGATTCTGCAAATAGCCAAAAAGACAGGAGCTGCCATCCATCCGGGATATGGCTTTCTGTCTGAGAATGCGGACTTCGCCCGTCGTTGTGAGGAAGAAGGGGTAATCTTTATTGGTCCGAGTGCCGATATTATTGCCCGAATGGGTATCAAGACTGAGGCCCGCCGGATTATGCGTGAAGCCGGTTTACCGATCGTACCGGGCACGGAAGATCCGGTGAAAGGCATTGCCGAAGCCAAAAAGGTGGCTGCCGAAGTAGGATATCCCATCATGCTGAAAGCACTGGCTGGGGGTGGTGGAAAAGGTATGCGTCTGGTACGCAGTGAAGAAGAAATGGAGACGGCATTGCGCCTTTCACAGTCTGAAGCCGGAACGTCGTTTGGCAACGATGCTGTTTATATTGAAAAATATATCGAGAATCCCCATCACATTGAAGTGCAGATATTGGGAGATAAATATGGAAATGTAATTCATCTTTATGAACGGGAATGTTCCATTCAGCGACGCAATCAGAAAGTAATTGAAGAATCGCCTTCTCCTTTTGTGAATCCCGAAACACGTGCCAAGATGCTGAAGGTTGCAGTGGAGGCCTGTAAGCGGATTAATTATTACAGTGCCGGACGCTGGAGTTCATGATGGATAAAGACCAGAATTTTTATTTTTTGGAAATGAATACCCGCCTGCAGGTGGAACATCCGGTGACGGAAGAGTGTACCGGGGTCGATCTGGTACGCGACATGATACTGGTAGCTGCCGGCAATCGTCTGCCTTACAGGCAAGAAGATGTCGAGTTCCGGGGAGCTGCCATTGAATGTCGCATTTATGCCGAAGATCCCGAGAATAACTTCATGCCTTCGCCCGGGGTGATAACCGTTCGTGAAGCTCCCGAAGGACGTAATGTTCGTTTGGACAGTGCGGCTTATGCGGGATTTGAGGTTTCGCTGCATTATGATCCGATGATTGCAAAGCTCTGTTGTTGGGGACGTAATCGTGATTCGGCTATTTCGAACATGGCCCGTGCGTTGCGCGAATATAAGATTCTGGGTATCAAGACTACGATTCCTTTCCATCAGCGTGTGTTGAAGAATGCGGCTTTCCTGAAAGGAGAGTACGATACTACCTTTATCGATACGCGCTTCGATAAGGAAGACCTGAAACGCAGGCAGAATACCGATCCGACGGTAGCGGTGATTGCTGCTGCGCTGAAACATTACGAAGAAGAGAAAGAGGCTGCTTCACGCGCCACTACGCTTCCGGTAGTAGGAGATTCGCTTTGGAAATATTACGGCAAGTTGCAAATGACTGCAATAACTATTAAACTCAGAATGCTTATGACAACAATATTAGCAACTTATTATGCCAAAATACAGGATGTGCCCGACAGCGAGTATAAAGTGGAGATTCTGGAAGACGGGCCGGTGAAGAAAGTGGCTGTTAACGGGAAAGTGTATGATGTGGACTACAACGTAGGGGGTGACTCTATCTATTCCATTATCATCAATCATCATTCGCACGGAGTACAGATATCTCCGACTTCCCATTCCTCTTATACCATTATGAATAAGGGGGAACTTTATCAGATCGAGCTGAAAGGAGAACTCGAGAAGATACATAATGCCCGTAGCGGAGCAGATGCCGTAGGGCGTCAGGTAGTTGTAGCTCCCATGCCGGGCGTTATCCTGAAAACTTACGTCAGGAAGGGAGATGAAGTGAAGAAGGGTGATCCGCTGTGCGTACTGGTTGCCATGAAGATGGAAAACGAAATTCGTTCTGTGGCCGATGGGGTGGTGAAAGAGATTTTTGTGGAGGAGAATACGAAAGTGGGGCTGAACGACCGTATCATGGTGGTTGAGTAGTAAGAGTAGAAACCGCAAGGGCTCTGGAAGTATGATCTTTCAGGGCCCTTATCGTATGATGTATCAACTGTCTCTATAAAGTGACATTTGCGAAGAGCAGGGTTGTCAGACTCTATTCTTGTATATTTCTCCTCCTTTCATGATCATTATGAAATTCTTTTCCGGATCTCCCAATAGGGTAATGTCTTTCAGTACGTCTCCATCTACCAGAATTAAGTCTGCCCAGGCATCTTCTTCTATAACACCCAATTTCCCGGGATAGGGATTTCGTGCACCGGACAGAGCCAGCAATTCCGCATTATCATGTGTTACCATCTTGAGAATTTCAAAGTTACTGAACCATTGTCTTAATTTAAGGATTCCCTGATTCTGATTCTTCGTGTTGGCAGGATTGAACAGTAAATCTGTTCCCCATGCCAGCTTGACGTTGTATTTCTTTGCCAGTTGATAGGTTTGGTCCGTACCTTGAACTACCAAGGCATGCTTCTCCTGTTGTTCTTTTGTCGGGAATTGATTATCTCCTAAAGTGAAGGGTTGCATACTGAGCCATATCTCTTTCTCTGCGATCAGCTGCATGGTGGGTTCGTCAATCAGATGGCCGTGCTCGATGCTTTTTACACCTGCATGGATAGCTCGTTGAATAGCTCTGGGCACATAGACATGCACCATTACGTATGTTCCTGCATCTTCCGCCGCTTTAACGGCAGCATGAATCTCTTCCTCGAAGAACTGTGTATCTTCCAACCGATCATACAAGGAAGCTACCCCGCCGCCCGTCATCAATTTAATCTGGCTGGCTCCCAGGCGGAGATTATTGCGTGCGGCGACGGTCACGGCGTCTATTCCGTCGGCGATAATGGCAGCTCCCATCTCTTCGGTATGCGTCAGTCCGCAACAGTCAAAGGGACGGGGTTCGTCATATACCGCCCGGAAATCTCCATGCCCTCCTGTCTGGGAGATAAGAGAGCCACTGGGATAAATGCGTGGTCCGGAAAGGATTCCTTCGTCGATGGCCCGTTTAAGCCCGAAGACCGGACCACCTGCATCCCGGATGGTTGTGAAGCCGCGTAGTAGGGTAGCTCGAGCTTCTTGTCCGGCTTTGAACTGCGTATAAGCGGTGTCTGCAGTAAGCAGATCCATCATCGTATTGCATGACATATAAGCATGCCAGTGTGCGTCGATCAGTCCGGGCATCAGGAATTTTCCCTTTCCGTCAAGAATGGTAACATTGGGAATTCCGTCCGTAGGGATCGGACTTTCTGAAACGGTTTTAATCCGGCTGTTTACCACCAGCACATTTCCCCGGCCGGTCTGTTCGCTGCTTCCATCGAAAATTTGAACGTTATTGATTAAAATACTATTGTCCATGATACATTATTAATAGGTGAATACTGTTGGTATAACCCGTCTGAGGATTATTAGTTTAGCTGCAGGACTGATAAACTTCGTTAAGTGAGAGATTTATTCCGGTCTCTTCCTAAAAAACTTTACTCAATATGGGATGACTTTCTGTCTGATGATTTCTATCAATGTATTGGGCGTTTTATTTCGTGTCGTTAATCAACAGAAATCTTCCGTCCGGTCAGGATTATTAAAATGAAATAATTAGAAAGTTCTAATAACTTTCTACATTGCAGTGTTTATAGGGGTTCCGGGCATAGATTGCTTCCATTTGATAGACTGTATTTTAAGCTCGAATGATATCGGGTTGAACCTATTCTTTTTGCTATACGTTCTCTTTTTATAGACGAAGTAACTAAACCCGTCACATTTCAGCCGGTAAATGTGGCATATTGTCTCACTTTTAAACATATATGAATATGAAAACTTTATTCATTTTTCTATTTGTTTTGCTTGCATTTTACTCCTGCGATACGGATGAACCGATCAGCGCAGAAGACTTATCGGCTGCAACCGGTACTAATACGGATGAGGTCGATGTAGCTTCCAGGTCGGGCAGCTATCTGATCTGGCTTAATGGAATGAGTGCGGAAACAAAGAAAGTTGCAGATCAACTGCAAACCGTGAACCACTATGACAAGATGGTGGCTTTTAATGATTTACCGGGGACAGACAAGGTGGAAACCTTGGAAACCATGGCAAAAGATTCTTTGAACGATCTGACAATTGTAGCAGTGTTGCCGATTTCATAGCAGGTACTTACAGTCCTGAGATGATACAGGACATCCGTCACAATCGTCAGGGAGTCATCTTAATTGCCAAAGACGGTAAGGGTGAAGATTTGAAGGCGCAAATGCTTAAACTTTTCGGGCTTTATGTAGATAAGGGATATTATAAAGTCAGCTTTCCGCGTGAACAGCGCTATGCCTATTATGACGCAAACGATCCGGATGCTTTGAAGAAGCTTTGCGGAACGGGTGGTCTCAATCCTCACACCCGTAGCATGTTGGGCTCTCCCGGACCGACGGATGATCCTTCGGCTCCGGAAGTTACCGAACGGGCTTTGCATGCTATGAAGAAGATCTATATCAGCAATCGGTATTATGTATATACCAGTGATTATAAATATCACATGACCGGATATGAGACGCTATTACCCTATACGGCTGATATCAGGGAGTATCTCCCGAGGGATGATAAAAGGTATGATGGGATGGTCGATCGCGAATGGACATTGATGCTTATAATCTGCGTATTTACGCACCGACCAATGGAGATAATATGCTTGCTGTTTATAGTTCGGGTGGAAATGGTTTTCCAACAGGCTCGACCATTCATTGGTATCTTTGAATAATGCACCGATGTATGAACTTGGGCATTGATATGGGGATTGCGAAACAATGCTTATACGAAGATTAATATCCGTGACGACCAAATGTTCAC
>ENA-OQIC01000039-OQIC01000039.1-human-gut-metagenome-genome-assembly--contig:-NODE-39-length-50796-cov-9.520890_pt1 | contig 50796 bp, 30 predicted proteins | sample MGYA00242572_ERZ504736 | MGnify/ENA primary metagenome ERZ504736 (study PRJEB26092, sample SAMD00036201) | human gut metagenome | host: Homo sapiens | study: EMG produced TPA metagenomics assembly of...
AAATTTAATGACTGTATCTCCAGGTGGCATTGCTGGGGCGGAAGGTGATATTTATTCGTTTGATGGGAATCCTGCCGGTACAGCTGGTATGGCAGAAATGCTAATACAGAATCATGAGGGTTATGTAGAATTCTTACCTTGTTTGCCTATTGAATGGAAAGATGGTGGTTTTAAAGGTCTATGTTTAAAGGGAGGAGCTGAAGCGACTGCTGAGTGGACGAATGCTGTCATTAATAAAGCTTCTTTAAAAGCTACTGCTGATCAGGTTTTAAAAGTGAAAATTCCTCAAGGGAAAAAATATAGAGTGCTTTTAAATAGTAAGGAGGCAATTGCAAATCCTGATGCAAAAGGTTTGATAACGGTGGATATGAAACGTGGAGATTTGCTGGAATTGTTGTAAAAAATAGATTGCTTTGCATAGCTTGATTGAGGATTACATCTCAGTATATTGAGGTGTAGTCCTTGTTTTATGATAAAGTAACTTGCAAAATAAAAATAGTAATATTGTCCATGTCCTAAGTAATTTTTTCTATTTCTTAAACCCTTGAATCTTTGTTACTTTGCATTATAAAAAATAACTAATAGTTGATAACCATGAAAACACAATCTAATTTTTATCTATTTCTTATTGCTTTGATTTCTGCTATGGGAGGTTTCCTGTTTGGATATGACTGGGTAGTGATCGGAGGAGCAAAACCTTTTTATGAACAATATTTTGGTATAGCTGGTAACCCTGTTATGCAGGGATGGGCTATGAGCAGTGCCTTGATTGGTTGTTTGTTTGGGGCGCTAAGTGCCGGTAAGCTGAGTGACCGTTTGGGACGTAAGCCTATTTTGATTTTGGCGGCAGGATTATTTATCTGTACGGCTGTCGGTACAGGGGCGGTGCATTCTTTTACTTTCTTTAATGTATTTCGTTTGGTGGGGGCTTTGCCATTGGGATTGCTTCCAGTTTGTCACCTATGTATATAGCAGAAATAGCTCCGGCACATTTGCGGGGACGGTTTGTGTCCATCAATCAGTTGACGGTAGTGTTAGGTATCTTGACTTCTCAGATTGTTAATTGGCAGATAGCCGAGCCTGTGGCATTAGGAGCTACTCATGAAATGATCCGTGAATCATGGAACGGACAGATGGGATGGCGCTGGATGTTTTGGGCAATGACTGTCCCGGCCGCCTTGTTCTTTGTTTTTAGTTTTATATTACCGGAGAGTCCTCGTTGGTTAGCCTCTTCGGGAAAGCGGGAGGCTGCACTCAAGGTGTTTACCCGTATGGAGGAAAGGAATATGCTGTTACTGAGTTGGCGGCCATAGAAGCGGCTTCAGCCTGTCAGACGCAAGAAGGGGGGGGCGTCAATTATTGAATTCTGCTATGTATAAAGTGCTGACTATAGGTGTTGTCATGGCTATTTTGCAGCAATGGTGTGGTATTAATGTTATTTTCAACTATGCACAGGAAATATTTATGGCGGCAGGTTATGGCGTGTCTGATGTCTTGATGAATATTGTGGTGACCGGTATTACAAATGTCATATTTACTATTCTAGCCATGTTTGTGGTAGACCGTTGGGGACGTAAGGCGTTGACACTGATCGGATCATTTGGACTGGCAGTAATTTATGCCTTTATGGGAGCCGCTTATTATTTTCATATCACCGGAATCGTTCTGTTGATTATTGTCGTAATGGCTATTGCCTGTTATGCCATGACTTTGGCTACAGTGATGTGGGTCATTATATCCGAAATTTTCCCGAACCGCATCCGTGGTGTTGCCATGTCCGTCTGCACCTTTGCTTTGTGGGCGGCTTGCTTTATCCTGACTTATACTTTCCCAATGTTAAATAGTGGCTTGGGAGCTGCCGGAACATTCTGGTTGTATGGATTGATTTGTCTGGGTGGAGGAGTTTTTGTTGTATTCCGGTTGCCGGAAACGAAAGGGAAGAGTTTGGAAGAGATAGAAAAGGAATTAGTGAAATAACAATCATTTATTATGGAAAAAATAACTCAATATTTAATTCAAAGTACTGTACAGGGTAGTGAGGTACGTGCATGGGAAGAAGATATCATGCTTCCTACCTATGAGATAGGAAAGGAAGAGAAGAATCCTATTTTTCTTGAAAAAAGGGTTTATCAGGGAAGTTGCGGATCAGTCTATCCTTATCCGGTGGTAGAGAAGATTTCAGATAAAAAAGCAGACAAGAGGTATCATGCATTGTTTATCGAGAATGAATACATCAAGGTGATGATACTTCCCGAGTTGGGTGGTCGTATACACATGGCTTATGATAAGGTGAAAAAACGTCATTTTGTTTATTACAACCAAGTTGTGAAACCGGCATTGGTGGGATTGACAGGACCTTGGATTTCTGGAGGCATCGAATTTAACTGGCCTCAGCATCACCGTCCTTCTACTTTTTTGCCTACTGATTTTTGATAGAGGAAAATGCGGACGGCAGTAAGACCATATGGTGTAATGAAGTGGAAAGAATGTTCCGCACCAAAGGTATGCAGGGATTTACGCTTTATCCGGGCAAAGCTTATATAGAAATAAAAGTGAAGATTTATAATCGTACGTCTTTTCCTCAGACTTTTTTGTGGTGGGCTAATCCTGCAGTAGTAGTCAATGACCATTATCATTCGGTATTTCCACCTGATGTAAATGCGGTGTTTGATCACGGCAAGCGCGATGTTTCTTCTTTCCCTATTGCTACAGGAGTTTATTATAAACAAGATTATTCTGCTGGTGTGGATATCTCTAAATATAAGAATATTCCGGTTCCTACATCATATATGGCTATCAAGTCTAAATATGATTTTGTGGGTGGCTATGAAGAAGATGTTCGTGGGGGACTTCTACATGTGGCCGATCATCATGTCTCTCCGGGAAAGAAACAATGGACGTGGGGAAATGGTGATTTCGGCAAGGCTTGGGATCGTAATCTGACTGATGAGGACGGACCTTATATTGAGCTGATGACCGGTATGTATACGGATAACCAACCGGACTTTACTTGGTTACAGCCCTATGAGGAAAAATCATGGGTACAGTATTTTATGCCTTATAGTGAAGTGGGTTATGTAAAGAATGCAACCAAAGATGCTTTGTTGAATTTGGAAATAAAGGAAGGTAAAGCCCGTTTGGTGCTTTATACTACGGGAGCGAATAGTGGAGTACGTATTATAGTAAAAGCTATTAAAGGCACTGTATTATTGGATAAGACTACACAAATTTCGCCATCAGAACCGTTTATTACGATTTTTGCGGCAGAAGGACTAAAAGAAGAGGAGGTATGTGCAGAGGTTCGTGATAAGGAAGGACAAATTTTGCTTTCTTATCAGGCGGATAAACCGGAAATCAGGCCGGTTCCTGATCCTGCTAAGGCTGCTAAAGATCCTCAGAATATTGCTTCTGTTGAACAACTGTTTTTGACTGGACTACACTTGGAACAATATCGCCATGCTACTTATAATCCGATGGATTATTATATGGAAGCATTAAGGCGTGAACCGGGAGATGTACGTTGTAACAATGCGGTGGGGTTATTGTTGATGCGTAAAGGACAATTTGCAATGGCAGAAAGCTATTTCCGGAAAGCGGTGGAAACCTTGACTGAACGTAATCCGAATCCTTATGACGGTGAACCTTATTATAATTTGGGCTGGAGTTGTATGATGCAACAGAAGTGGGATGAGGCTTATGATGCTTTCTTTAAGTCGGCATGGAATGCTGCTTGGCAGGATGCGGCTTATTATGCACTAGCACAACTTGACACTCGTAAAGGAAAGTATGAAAGTGCTTTGGACAAGATAGACCGTTCATTGATTCGTAATTGGCATAATCACAAAGCGCGTCAGTTGAAAACTTCCATTCTACGCAAATTGGGTCGTAAAGAGGAAGCTTTGGCGCTCGTAGCTGAATCATTGCAGATAGATCGTTTTAATATGGGATGCCGTTTTGAACATTATCTGTTAACCCGGGATGTGAAAGTGTTGGAGGAAATGAAAGAGTTGATGCGTGGTTGGGCGCACGGATATATAGAATACGCATTGGATTTTGCTGCTGCCGGATTGTATGAGGAAGCTTTATCTTTACTGGAATGCCATGTAACCGGAACTACAGAAATATATCCTGTCGTTTATTATGCAATGGGATATTTCCATACCTGTAAGGGAGATGAGAGTAAAGCATTGGAATATTATCAGCGGGCAGAAAAAGAGAATCATTCATATTGTTTCCCGAATCGTATAGAAGAAGTATTGATTCTTCAAGATGCCTTACGTCTGAATATTCATGGGGCAAAAGCGGCATATAGTTTAGGTAATTTCTGGTATGCTAACCGTCAGTATGACAATGCCATTGCCTGTTGGGAACATTCTGCGGCCATAAATCCGGCATATCCCACCGTATGGCGTAATTTGTCGTTGGCTTATTATAATAAACGCGATGACAAGCAGAAAGCTTGGAAACTTTGGAAAAAGCTTATGCATTGGATGAGCACGATTCTCGTATCTTAATGGAGTTGGATCAACTTTATAAACGTTTAGGGCGGCCGCATAGTGAACGTTTGGCTTTTTGGAAGCACATCTGCCCGAAGTAGAGCAGCGTGATGATCTTTCCATTGAACGTATCACTTTGTATAATCAATCAGGCCGCTATGCTGAAGCAAAAGAATTGATTGCCGCGCGTAATTTCCATCCATGGGAAGGAGGAGAAGGAAAAATCACCGGACAATATGTATTGTGTCGTGTAGAATTAGCAAAGATTGCTTTAAGTGAAAAACGCTATGCCGATGCTTTAGTTCTTTTGGATGAAACGGATGCTTGTCCATTTAATTTGGGTGAGGGAAAATTGGCAAATGCTGAAGAGAATGATATCTGGTATTATAAAGGTGAGGCGTTTCGTGGCTTGGGAAATGAGCAACAAGCTATAGATTGCTTTACCAAAGCGACCATTGGTTCTTCAGAACCACAACAGGCTTTCTTCTACAATGACCAACAACCCGATAAGATTTTCTATCAAGGTCTGGCATGGCGTGCGTTGGGTAGAGAGGATAAGGCACGCAGCTGCTTTAACAAATTGATAAAGCATGGTGAGAAGCATTTGTTTGACCACTGTCGGATTGATTATTTTGCTGTTTCTCTGCCTGATCTGGCTATTTGGGAAGATGACTTGGATAAACGTAACTGCATTCATTGTAATTATGTGATGGGGTTGGGGTATTTAGGATTGCGTGAAATGGGAAAAGCCATTGATTTTTTGGATAAGGTGCGAGAATTGGACATTAACCATCAAGGTGGACAAATCCATCGTAATTTGTGTGCTGTATGAGAAAAAAGAATTTTTTCCTTTTGTTGGTAACATTGTGTCTGTGCATTTTTGCACAGGCACAATGCTGTCTGTTTATGAATTATCATCCCCAAACGGGCAATTGGTACTTACTGTAGAGAATGGAAGGGTCTTACAATATTCTTTAAGTTTGAAGGTAGGTCTGTCATTCATCCCTCTGCTATTTGTATGACGATGCAAAATGGTAATATATGGGGAAAGAATGGTGAAGTGGTAGGGACTTCTACAAGTAGTACTTCTGAGAAGGTTTATCCGGTAGCTGGTAATTATCGTGAATTAACAGACCATTATAATGAACTTTCCTTGAAATTTAAGGATGGTTATTCAGTTATATTCCGGATGTATAATGAAGGAATGGCATATCGTTTTTGTGGAAATCTTCCGGAGCAGGATTCTTTGATTGTAGTTGATGAAGAAGCTTCTTTTAATCTGGCTGATGATCCGGCAGTTATTTTACCTGAAACAACTAATTTTACAGCTTGGGAGTTGAGCAATGTGCTTTACGAGGGCATTTCTAAAATAGAAGAACATAAATATGGTATTACACCAACTTTATTTACAAACAAGGTGCAAAATGTGCGTGTTGTGGTGGCTGAATCGGATTTAAATAACTATCCGGGTATGTATCTTCGTAAAGAAGATGGCAAGATGAAAGGTTATTGGGCGACCTATCCTAAAACAATAGAGATGGGCAGTTGGGGAAATTTTATTACGGTGGTAAAAGAAAGGGAGAATTATTTAGCACGTACTGCTGGTAACCATGCTTTCCCTTGGCGTATGGCTATTGTTGCCAAGGATGATAAGGAACTACTGACTAATGAAATGATTTACTTACTGGCCAAGCCCCAACAAATAAAGGATACGGATTGGATTCGTCCTGGTAAAGCAACTTGGGAATGGTGGCATTGTGCTATTTTGGAAAAAGCTCCTTTCCCTTCTGGTCATCAAAACCTTTCGACACAGATGTACAAGTATTATATTGATTTCGCTTCCGAAAACAAAATACCTTATCTACTGGTCGATGCCGGTTGGAGCAATGTTTTTAATCATGCAGATTTGAATAAGAATATTGATATAAAAGAGGTGATACGCTATGGAAAAGAAAAAAAAGTAGGTGTATGGCTTTGGACTGTTGCTGCTACTTTATTCCAGCATCCGCATTGTTATTTGGATTCTATCAGCAAGTGGGGTGCTGTTGGGGTGAAAATAGATTTTTTTGATCGTGATGATGCTCAAATAATCCCTCAATATGAAAATCTGGCAAAGGCTTGTGCTGAGCGGCATCTTATGGTGGATTTTCATGGATGCAGCAAGCCTACCGGACTTCATCGGGCATATCCTAATATCCTTCTTATGAAGCCATGCGATGTGCGGAGTGTTTTAAGTGGGATACCACTTCTAATCCGGATTATCAGCTTCAATGTATCTTTGCCCGTATGTTGGGAGGTGGAATTGATTATACTCCGGGGTCGATGCGTAACAGCACATTGGAAAAATTTAAGCCGATCGATCCGGGGTTGCCTAGTTCATTGGGGACTCGTTCACATGAATTGGCCTTGTTTGTTGTACTTTCCGCACCATTTGCCAGTTTATGTGATTCTCCGGATGAGTATCGTAAGTATCCTGATATTTTAAAATATTTAGCGGAAGTTCCGACTTCATGGGATCAGACGATTCCCTTAGCTGCTTGTGTGGGCGAATATGCTGTGTTGGCTAAGCAGAAAGGAAATACTTGGTATATAGGCGGATTGAACGCTTGGGGTGAGAGAACAATTCAGGTGGATTGCTCTTTCCTGCCTCAGGATAAGAAATATACCATTGAAATTTTTCAGGATAAAAAAAGAAGTAACAAGAATGCTAATTTATACGAACATAAAATAATGGATATGGATAATAAGAATATTATTGAAATGTTTATGGCTTCTGGTGGGGGATTTGTAATGGTCATTCGTGAAAAGTAATAGAGGGCAATCCTCTATTTCTTTTATATTGGCATTATTTATCCTTTTTTTCTTTTATCTTTGGCTCAAATTTTGAACAGGCTATGAAAAAGACTTTGCTCATTTTATGTTGTTTGTATGTTGTATTTACATTACAGGCTGTTGATAAGGGATTATCCAATTTTTATTTTTCTCATATAACGGGTGAAAATGGACTATCACAAAGTAATGTGAAGGCTATCATTCAGGATAGTTACGGGTTTATGTGGTTTGGTACAAAAAATGGTTTGAACCGTTTTGATGGAACTTCTATTGTACAGATGAACTGTGATGACTATGTAGTCGGTACCGGAAACCATAATATTTCTGCTTTGTTTGAAGATAAGGAACGTCAGTTATGGGTAGGAACGGATAGAGGAGTCTATCGTTATAATCCTGCCTTGGATATATTCACGGCAATGAATATGGAAACAGAGGAAGGGGTGAATATGAATAATTGGGTATCTAATATTGTGGCGGATTCTATTGGTAATATTTGGATTGTGATTCCTGATCAGGGAGTTTTTCGCTATAAGGATGAGAAACTTTATTTTTATGAAGTAACCAACAAAGAGCATTTTAAAACAGAAGCTCCGGATTGTATTTTGGTACGCCCTGATGGTGATGTCTGGGTTGGTACATGGGGGGTCGGACTTTTTCGATATGATAGAAATACGGATAAATTTCAACAATATTGTGTTGATAAAACCGGGCGTTCGTTAAAGGGAAAGAATATTAATTCTATTTGTAATTATGGTGATTGGATTGCAATGGCTATTCATGAAGGGGAATTGATGAAATATAATCCCAGTACGAATCAGCTTGTAAAAATAGATATACCTGAGGCTAACCATACATTTGTACGTAATGTGGCTTGTTTTGACGATGAACTGTGGGTGGGAACTCATGAAGGCTTATTTGTTGTGAATGAGAGGAAGAATAAAAGAGTTCATTTGAAACAAGATTTGATGCGTTCGTTCAGTCTGTCGGATAAGATTATTTATACTATTTATCAAGATCGGGAAGGGGGAATTTGGCTGGGAACCATGTTTGGCGGAGTGAATTATCTGCCTCATCATGACTTGTTATTTGATAAATATGTACCTGGAAGTGATGGGCGTTCGTTGACCACAAAACGGATAAGGGAAATAGCTTCTGATAATAAGGGCAATATATGGGTTGGAACTGAAGACGATGGAATTAATATATTGGATATTGCTTCTGGACAGGTAAACCGATTGAGGTTAGATGATGATGATAAAAGGAGTCATATGGTTACTTTGGGGATGTTTGTTAAAGGAAACCAACTGTTTTGTGGTTTGTTCAAACAAGGATTGGATGTGATTCAGTTGCCAGAGAATAAAGTTTATCATTATACTCCTGAGGAGTTGAATATAGGAGAAGGAAGTGTTTATACTTTCTTTATAGATGAGGCAGGATATAAGTGGATTGGCACTGGTTGGGGACTTTATAAAGCGGCTCCTGCAAGTTTTCATTTTGAAAGGTGGAAGAAGTGGGTTTTGATTGGATTTTCGATGCATTTCAAGATAAGGATGGAATGATATGGTTCGCTTCCATGGGAAGCGGGTTATGGAAGCATGATCCGGGAAAGAATAGCTTTAAAAAGTATACTTATGAGGAAGGTAAGGAGAATACATTGGGATCCAATTCTGTCAGTTCGGTAATGCAGGATAGTAAAGGGCGGATTTGGATTTCCACTGATCGTGGTGGAATTTGTCGTTACAATTCTCAAACGGATGATTTTACCTCTTTTTCCATTAAAGACGGTTTGCCGGATGATGTGGCTTATAAGATATTGGAAGATGAGCAATCAAATTTATGGTTCGGGACAAATCGGGGGCTGGTCAGGTTTAATCCGGAATCGAAGGACGTGCGGGTATATACTACTAAGGATGGTTTGTTAGGGAATCAGTTTAATTATAAGTCAGCTTTGAAGGGGGAGATGGTAAGTTTTATTTTGGCGGTATAGACGGATTGATTGCATTTGATCCTAATTCTTCGGAAAAATCAATTTCTTGCCACCTGTTTATATCTCAAAATTCAGTATTTATAATCAGGAGATAACAGTTCATACTCCTAATTCTCCTTTGAAAAAGTGTATAGAACATACGGATGAAATCGTATTGCCTTATGATCAGTCAAATATTAGTTTTGATGTTGCTTTATTAAGTTATTCTACTACGGAATCCAATCAATACTATTATAAGTTGGTTCCGTTGGATAAAGATTGGATAAGAGCGGCAAGTAATCAGAATATCTCTTATGCAAAATTGCCTCCGGGAAATTATACTTTACAGGTTCGGGCTACCAATAGTGTCAAAGAAGGTCCCTATGCTACCCGGTCTTTATCTATTGTTATTCTGCCTCCTTGGTGGCAGTCGGTTTGGGCTTATTTCCTGTATATTATCTGGGGAATCTGTGTTGTACTTTGTTGGTTCTTCTGGTATAAAAGACGTAAAGAGAAACAGATGGAAGAAAAGCAGAAGTTATTTGAAGTTGAGAAAGAGAAAGAACTCTATGAATCAAAAGTCAGTTTCTTTACTGAGATAGCTCATGAGGTGCGCACGCCCTTGACATTGATTAATGGTCCATTGGAAGCCATTGAGGAAATGGATATCAAGGATCAGAAATTGAACAAGAATTTGAACGTAATCGGGCAGAATACCAAGAGATTATTAGACCTGACCGGCCAGCTGCTTGATTTTCAAAAAATAGGAGCGAGTAAATTTGAATTGAAATTTGAAACGGTTGATGTAACGGCATTGCTGAATGAAACGATTACTCGTTTTGAGCCTACTATTCTGCAAAAGCAGAAAGAGTTATTGCAACATATTCCCCAAGAAAGAATTATGGCTGCCATAGATAAGGAGGCTATCACAAAAGTATTGAGTAATTTGTTGAATAATGCTTTGAAATATGCCCGTCATACCATTATGATAGATTTATTCCAAGATGGAGCAGATTTTACAGTTCGTGTTGTCAGTGATGGAGAAAAGATACCTGAAGCGTCCAGCCAGCAGATTTTTGAACCCTTTTATCAGGTAGAAAAGAAGAAGGATACAGTTCGGATGGGAGTAGGCATAGGGTTACCTTTAGCTCGTTCGCTAGCCACTTTGCATAAAGGCAGGCTTTATTTGGATATAGAACAACCGGAGAATACATTTGTTTTGACCATTCCTTTGAATAAGGAGGAAGTAAGGCAGCAAATAGAGAAGGTCGTTGAGCAAAATATAGAAGTATTGGATGAGGAAACATCAACAGAAACAGACCAGATGAAAGGTTATACTTTATTGTTAGTAGAGGACAATGAAAGCATGAGATCTTTTATCTTTGAACGATTAGAAGCCTTGTTTACAGTAGAAACCGCTGTGAATGGGCAGGAAGCGTTGGATATTTTACGTAGTAATCACATAGATTTGGTTATCAGTGATATAATGATGCCGGTGATGAATGGCTATGAATTATGTAAGGAAATAAAGGCGGATATTGATTTGTGCCATATTCCGGTTATTTTCCTTACCGCCAAGAACGATTTGGAGAGTAAGATTAACGGATTGAAGATAGGAGCAGAAGCTTATGTGGAAAAGCCTTTTTCTTTCAACTATTTGAAGACTCAGATTTTATCTTTACTCAGTAATCGAAGGAAAGAGCGTGAGGCATTCTCCAAACGTCCTTTTTTCCCTGTGCATAATATGCAGATGAACAAGGCGGATGAGGAGTTTATGAATAAAGTGATCAATGTGATTCAAGAGAATATCTCGGATGAAAATTTTAATGTGGAACGTATGGCTGATATCTTATGTATGAGCCGTTCCAGCTTGTTGAGGAAAATAAAGATTCTATTTAATCTTTCACCCATAGATTTCATCCGGTTGATCCGTTTGAAAAAAGCAGCCGAACTGATTCAGGAAGGTAAGTATCGTATTGGGGATATCTGTTATATGGTAGGAATAAACTCTTCATCTTACTTCAGCAAATTATTTTTAAAACAATTTGGAATGACTCCGAAAGAGTTTGAGAAACAGTATCAAACATCCAAGGAAAAAGTTAAAATAGATCTGACGGGAATCTCTGATTGAAAGAAATGCAGCAAAAAATGATGCATTTGCGGATTCTGCGGGTGCAGATGCGTCATTGCTGCAAAAATCCTATTTATTGCAGCGTTTGTATATTAACAGGTTGTCAAGATATGCCTACTTTTGACCATGCTTGAAAGGAAAAGAATTCCGAACAGTAAAGCAAACCTTAAGTAGATTTATCTCTTTGACAAACTAATAATATTATGAAGAATAATTGGTTAACTTTAAAATCATTGTTTCTCTGTGTTTCTGCATTGAGCGTTTCCGGTCTTATTTTATCCGGGTGTACTGAAAATGCAAATCTAAATGTAGGTGAATGGTCTTTGGAGTATGATGCTCACGCTAATGGTATTGATATCAGCAAAGGCTCTAAGCTTATTTATGATAATGTATATGCAGCTTATAAGTTGGCAGACAGTGTTGTTTCGACTCGTGATTATGCAAAGCATCATGTTTCTACAAAAAAAATCAATGATTATTTTGGAGAAGGGTATCATTATGAGGTGACTTATACCGGGAATAATCTGCCTGCACTGGTTCAATCTTTTTATGTATATCCGGCAAAGGATTATGTGCTGACAGATTTCACTTTGGAGAGTACGACTGAAATAGCTTCGAATTATATGGCACCGGTCAATGTGGACCGAATGCCTGAAGTATTGAACCAGGGAGAAAATAATCGTGCGCTTTTCATTCCTTTCGATAATGACTGTTGGATCAGATATCAATCTCATCCGCTCACATTTACAGAACTGACTAGTTATGAAGTCACTGCCATATTTAATAATGATGACCGTGAAGCTGTGGTGGTAGGTTCTGTAGAACATGATTCTTGGAAAACAGGTATAACAATAGGTAAAGGTAATATATATAATGTAGGTTCGTTGGTATGTTATGGCGGTATTGCCGATAAGACAACACGTGACTCGAAACCTCACGGTGCATTGAAAGGTACAAAAATCAAGTCACCTAAAATTTTAGTAGGATTTTTGAAGACTGGCGTGGAGGTATGGAAGAATACGCTCAGGCTAATGCTGTGATTGCTCCGCCCAAAGCTTGGGGTAAAGCTGTTCCTTTTGGCTGGAACAGCTGGGGAGCATTGCAATTTAATCTGACCTATCCGAAAGCATTGGAAGTTTCTGATTTTTACAAAGAGAATTTGCAGTCCCGTCATTTTGTGAATTCGGATAATTTGGTTTATACAGGTTTGGATTCTGGTTGGAACAGTTTTTCAGAAGAGGAGTTGAAAGCTTTTGTGGATAAATGTAAGGCAAACGGTCAGGTAGCCGGCGTTTATTGGACTCCGTTTACTGATTGGGCTAAAAATCCTGAACGTGAAATAAAAGAAATGCCGGGATATAAATATAAAGATGTATATCTCTATGCAAATGGGAAACCGCAGGAATTAGACGGAGCTTATGCTGTTGATCCTACTCATCCGGCTATTGAAGCTATGATGAAACACACATCGGAGCTATTCCATCGGGCTGGCTTTGAATATGTGAAAATGGACTTTATGACACATGGAGCAATGGAAGCCGACAAATGGTATAATCCGGAAATACAAACAGGTATTCAGGGATACAACTATGGAATGCAATTGCTTGACAAATATTTTGGTGATATGTATATCAATCTTTCTATTTCTCCTGTTTTTCCTGCTCATTATGCTCAGTCCAGAAGAATTGCGTGTGATGCATGGAACAAGATGAAGGATACCGAATATACCTTAAATGCACTTTCATACGGTTGGTGGCAGGATAAGGTTTATCAGTTTAATGATCCTGACCATATTGTATTGCGTGATGCTACAGATGGTGAGAACAGAGCGCGTGTCACTTCGGGGGTTATCACTGGAATTTTCATTGCTGGAGATGATTTCAGCAAAGGCGGTTCTAAAGAGGTGAAAGAGAAGGCGATGAAATATTTGACGAATGCCGAGATCAATGCCATAGCCAATGGGGAATCTTTTCATCCTGTAGATGGGAATGGTGAAAAGTCAGAAAATCAGTTTGTACGCATGGATAAGGATGGTAAGGCTTATTATGCGGTGTTCAACTATATGGATCAAGAGTTGAAGATGACTACAGCTTTAGAGCGTCTGGGGTTGGATTCGTCAAAGGAATATAAGTTGAAAGAATTATGGAGTGGCATTGAAAGTACTGCTAAGACTAACCTGGAAGTAACGGTTCCTGCATGTGATGTCGCAATTTTCAAAATGGAAGAATAAACCAATATAAACTTTAAATCGTACTTAAATTTACAAATTATGAAAAGAATTAGGCTTATTAATTTAATCCTTATCATGTTTTGTTGCTGCAATATGTTGGCACAGAACATAACGGTTACAGGACAGGTGGTGGATGTTACATCCGAACCTATCATTGGTGCAAGTGTTGTGGTAAAAGGTACAACCAATGGGACTATTACCGATTTTGATGGCAACTTTACATTATCAGTTCAGAAAGGGGAAACATTACATATTTCTTATATAGGATATGTTGCCCAAGATGTAAAGGTAATGGGTAACCAACCTGTCAAAGTGGTGATGGCGGAAGATACTGAAACATTAGACGAAGTGGTTGTTGTAGGTACTTCGATGAAGAAGAGTGATTTGACAGGAGCTGTTGCCAGTGTCAGTTCTAAAGTTCTGGAAGAAAAACCGGTGACAAATGTAAATCAGGCTCTTCAAGGCCGTGTCGCAGGTGTGTTCATTTCTCAGCCTACGCGTCCTACGGATGATGCATCTATTAAAATTCGTGGTATTAATACCATTAATGGATCTACAGACCCTATTTATGTCATAGATGGTATGGTTATGGATAATTCATTCTCTGGATTTAATGCGGTCAATTTGAATGATGTGGCTTCTATTGAGGTCTTGAAAGATGCATCAGCTACAGCTCTGTATGGTTCACGTGGTTCCAATGGTGTTGTTGTTATTACAACAAAGAAGGGTAAAAAAGGCGAAGGTAAAGTTTCTTATGATGGTTGGATTGGCTTTCAGACCTACGCTAATACTCCAAAAACAATGAATACCCGTCAATTATTTGAACTTAGAAAGGAAGCTTATACGAATGGTTATATGCAAACAAATCCTGACGGGGATGTCAATGCTTATGTCAATGATGTGATAATGGGATCGAATACTGTTTTTGCTGATTATGAATTCGATGCTTATAAAAATAATAAGAATTATGATTGGCTGGATGCTGTGAGTCGTACTGGGGTACAACACAATCATGTAGTAAGCCTTTCGAATGGTAATGATAAAGGTTCTTATTATATTAGTTTTGGTTATACAGACAATAAAGGTGTAATTGAAAAGTCTGAACAGGAAAAATACACGGGACGTATTAATGCGGATCAACAGATTAAATCCTGGTTGAAAGTCGGTACTAATACAACTTTTACACGTACGGAGAACACGTTGGTTGATGATGGAGTAATGAATCGTGCACGTTGTGCTAATCCGATGTTGGAAATTTCTGATGAGATTGAAACTTTAAATTGGCAAGGTATTTTTGATCAAAATAATTTTAATCCGTTACGATCTTTGAAAGTTGATAATGATTTGGTGTATAATCGTTTGTTGAGTTCTAATTATATTAATATCAATCCTATTGAAGGATTGAACTTGCGTTCTACTTTCTCTATTGATTATGCTCAGAAGCAGCAGAATAAATATACCCCGAATGATATTTATGAGTCGGAACGTTATGGAACACAAGGGGAAGCCAAAGATGATAGAGATACACGTACTGTATGGCAATGGGATAATTCACTGTCTTATGAAGTCTCTTTTGGCAAACATAAGTTGAATGCGATGGTTGGTACCAGTGCTACACGGACTACGTATAATTATATTAATGCTACGGCAACAGGGTTTGGCACTAATTTATTTGGATATCATAGTTTGGGATCTGGTTATAAAAAAGATCAGCGTGGCTTAAGTACAGCTTGGTCCGAGCAAACATTATTATCTTATATCGCTCGTGTTAACTATAACTATGCGGGTAAATATTTATTAACGGCGACTGCGCGTTACGACGGTTCTTCTAAATTTGCTAAAGGAAATCAGTGGGGTATTTTCCCGTCTGTGTCTGCAGCTTGGAATATTACAGAAGAAAAGTTCATGAAAAATCAGACAATTTTTGATCAGTTAAAGTTACGTGCTGGTTTTGGTATTGTTGGTAATCAGAATATTGATGATTTTGCCTATTTATCTTTATATAATGTCAGCTATACGGGTACTTCCGATACAGGTTATACAAATTCTTTTGTTTCCAATGGGCGACGTGGTACTCCGGATATTAGTTGGGAGAAACAAAAACAATGGAATTTAGGAGTAGATATGGCTTTCTTACAGAATAGAGTACGTTTGTCTGTTGATGCTTTCTTGATAAAAAATAAGGATTTGTTAATGAGTCATTCGTTACCTACGACTACTGGTTTCAGTAGTACTATTGAAAATATAGGTGCGATTGAAAACAAAGGTTTGGAATTTGCTTTGAATGCCAATTTGGTAAGAGCTAAAGATTTTGAATGGAATTTTGCAGCTACATTGTCTATGGATAAAAATAAGGTAACTCGATTATATGGTGATAATGATGTTGTATATAATGTAGATAGTGATCGTAATATTCAAAAGGAAGGTAATTTATTCCTTGGTGAGTCTCGTAACACAATTTATATTTGGAAAACAGGTGGAATTGCCCAAGAAATTGATATGGATCGTTTGAATAAAATAAATTGGAATGGATATAATGTGAATCCCGGTGATTTGTATCCATTGGATTATGATAATAATGGACAGATAGATCAAAATGACCGTGTTGTAATTGGTTCCACTGATCCTAAGTTTTATGGCGGTTTTTCTACAGATTTTTCTTGGAAGGGATTGTCTTTAAATGCAGTCTTCAGTTATTCTTATGGGGCTAAAAAATTGAGCCCTTGGTATGAAACTTTGATTGGAAGTACTGGATCTGGAGTCGCATCAACGGATTTGTTGGATCGTTGGACTCCTGAAAATACAGATGCTGAATTTCCACGTGTGTTGGCTGGCTTTGATTATAATCATTATGGTGCAAGTTCTATGGATTTTAGTGTGCAGAAAGCTTCTTTCTTGCGTTTGTCTGCTTTGACATTGGCCTATACTTTCCCGACTAAAGTGATAAATGCTCTGAAACTGACTAACCTGCGTGTTTATGCCACCGGTTCTAATCTTTTTTGTTTAACTAATTATAATGGTTATGATCCGGAAACCGGTGATTGGTATCCTCCTACACGTATGTATACTTTTGGTCTTAATTTGGCTTTTTAATGGAAGGATAGAATAAATAGTCTAATTTTAAAAGAAAACACAACAATGAAAAAGATATATAGATATAGTGCGATATATGCTTTGGCTTTGTCCTTTGCACTGAATACTTCTTCTTGCTCAGACTTTCTGCAAGTAGAACCTACGGGATCTTTGACTGAGGAACAAGTATTTGAAAAAATAGATAATGTAGAACCTTTAGTTCTTGGATTGTATAAGAGTTATAGGGGCTGTAAAGAAGGGCGTAATGGATTGATGCCTTATTTGGGGACAGATGAAACACAGCAGGGTAATTATCAGTTGATTTCTTCAGGAGATCAAGCTGGTATGGATAAATATAATGGACAGTTGAATCCTACATCTACTCAGGTTAGTTCTATTTGGAACAACCGTTGGCCGGCTGTCGTTTCAGCTGCTAAAGCTATATATGCATTGGGTATGACCACTGAAGAACCGGAACGTGCTAAACAGTTGATGGGAGAGGCATGCTTTATTCGTGGTTTATTAATGTTTGAATTAAGCATGTATTGGGGTGAAATCCCTGTGATAGATATGAACCGTACTGATGAATTGGGCTTGGGACGTCAACCTTTAAAGACTGTATGGGAATATATTATTAATGATTTTATTACTGCTACCAATAACTTGCCTGAGTCTTATAATAGTGAACCGCAGCGTGCTACTGTTGGGGCTGCATGGGCTATGTTAGGAAAGGCTTATATGGCAGCTCCGGAAGAGACAGGATTGCGGGATTTTGCCAAGGCTGATGAATGTTTTAAGACTATTATCAATATGGGACGATATGAATTACTAAATGATTATGCTGACTTGTATCGTTATGATAATCCTAATACAAAAGAGTCATTGTTTGAGTTGCAATTTAATAATGTATATCCTGATTGTAATTATTGGGAGTTTGATTGTGGTTCTCGTGCATGTGACTCTTGGTTTGGTCAGGGATGCTCTTTCTCTGGTTACGATTTTCTAGTTCCGACTCCTTTTGCTTATAAGACAGTAGAAGAAGGTGGCATTTGGGAAGATGGAGATTTGCGTAAAGAAGAAGCATTGCGTTATGATTTTACGTATTATACTAATAAATATTCGGAGGATGGTACATTTGAATATGTAACTCCTGATTTGTCAAAGACTCAATGGACGGGAACTACAGATGAATTGGAACCACATATAAAGAAATATGAAGACTATCGTACAGATATTCTTTCAGGGCTTGGCATTAATAATATGTGGAATTCTGGTAAGAACTTTTCAATGATTCGTTATGCTGATGTATTATTATTGCATGCTGAATGTCTGAATGAATTAGGACAGACTTCGGAAGCTGTACAGATCGTAAATAATCAAATTCGTACTCGTGCATGGGGAGGAAACTTGCCAGAAGATAAGAAATGGAATTCGGGAATGAGCAAAGATGAATTCCGTGATAAGGTAATGGATGAACGTTTGCGTGAACTTTGCTTCGAAGGCTGGAGACGTATTGATTTGCTTCGTACTAATAAATTTGTAGAATTGATAAAAGAACGTAACCGTTGGGCAAAAGAATCAGGAACAATTCAAGATTTCCATAAGCGCTATCCTATTCCTGATACTGAAATTAAAACAAATGATGCATTCGGCCCTGGAGACCAGAATCCGGGATATAGCAAATAAATTGTTTCTATCCATATAAATTAGAAGCATCAGGAGGAAACATCTGCTTCCTACCTGATGCTTTTAATTTTTCTGAAATCTGGAATAATATGAAAATAGCACATAAAATAGAAACTTATACCTCTGACGGAGAACCTGTATTACGATTTACTGTGATGAATTCTTCAGGAGTCTATATGGAATTCACGAATTGGGGGGCTCGTTGGATTACAGCTTCAGTACCTGATGTTCAAGGAGCATTGGACAATGTGCTGATTGGTTATGATTCCTTGGCCGGTTATTTGGAAGATTCTTATTATATGGGGGCAACCATCGGCAGATTTGCCAATCGTATAGCCGATGCTTCTTTTACAATAGATAGGAAAACCTTCCATTTGGAGGCTAATGATGGGAATAACACCAATCATGGCGGTTTTTCTGGCTTTCATAACAAGGTGTGGCAGTGGGAAGAATTACCGGATGGCATCCGTTTTAGTCTGTATTCGCCAGACGGAGAAGGAGGTTTTCCGGGAAATATCCGCGTGATAACAGACTATCGTTTCAATGAGGACAATGAACTTTCTGTACGGCATTATGCGGAAACTGACTGTGCTACTTACATCAATATGACAAATCATGCATATTTCAATTTGTGTGGTAAGGGAAAAAAGATAACGGAGCATCGGTTGCATATTCCGGCCGACCGGATATTGGATACTACCCCGGCATTTATTCCTACGGGAAAAAGAATGAATGTTAAAAATACGCCATTTGACTTTACTTCCCTAAAACCAATAGGTACAGACCTGTATGCTGACCATGAGCAATTACTTTGGAATAAAGGATATAATCATTGCTATATATTGAAAGATGAAATATCTGTGGAGATGTTAGAGGCTGCCTCTTTATACGAACCTGTTACAGGACGAAAAATGACAGTGATGACAGATTTGCCTGCTGTTCTTTTGTATACAGCGGGATATTATGAACGACCGGATACAGCCGTCTGTTTGGAAACACAGTTTTATCCGGATACTCCTTCTCATTCGGATTTTCCTTCCTGCCTGGTGTTACCGGAGAAAGCTTATGAACATTGTACCTTGTTTCATTTTCAAGTGCAAAAAGAGGAATAGATGATTGATAAATATGAAAAGACTATAATATGAAAAACGTAAAAAAACATGGGTTGCATTAGCCCTAATGGGATGTATGCAAGTACTGCATGCCCAAACTGTATATTTACATAGCGATAACCCACAGATGAGATGGAAATTAAAGCCTCAGGCTGAAGTCGGAACGGATGTGAAATCACTTTGCGAAAACGGATATAATGTTTCTGCCTGGGTAGATGCTGTTGTGCCTGGAACAGCTTTTAACTCGTATGTAATAGCAGGGCTGGAAAAAGATCCTAACTTTGGTGACAATATTCATCAAGTAAACCGCGACAAATACGACTGTAGCTTTTGGTATCGTACTACATTCCGTGTTCCTGCCGATTTTACAAAAGAATTGATATGGTTGAATTTTAATGGGGTAAACCGTCGTGCGGAAGTCTATCTGAATGGAACGTTATTGGGTAAACTGGATGGGTTTATGCATCGTGGACATTTTAATGTCACTTCACTAGTAAATCGTGATAAAGAAAATGTATTGGCTGTACTTGTCCATATACCTGATACTCCATTGGCTAATCAGGGCAGCCCTACCTATTTGTCTAGTGGTGGATGGGATTGGATGCCTTATGTGCCGGGGTTGAATAGTGGTATAACTGATAAGGTATTTCTTACGAATACGGGAACAGCTACTTTAATTGATCCTTGGATACGTACAAATTTACCTACCCGTGCCAGAGCTGATTTGAGTGTGGCGCTTGATGTCAAGAATAACTCGGTCGAAAAGACGAAGGTATTGGTGCGCGGAACAATTACTCCGGGAAACATTATTTTTCAAAAAGAATTAGAGGTGAATGCCCATACTACTGAACAGGTGAAGTTTGACAAACGTTATTTCCCACAACTGTGTATAGACCAGCCGCGTCTGTGGTGGCCGAATGGATATGGAGACCCCAATCTTTATCATTGTAAGTTCGAGGTGATGGTGGATGGAAAGGTTTCGGAAACGAAAGATGTTTCTTTTGGTATAAAGAAATATTCTTATGATAAAGAAGGTAATACATTCCATGTTTATATTAATGATGTTCCGGTATTTGTCAAAGGGGCGAATTGGGGAATGTCTGAATATATGCTTCGTTGCCGTGGTGCGGAATATGATACCAAAATCCGTCTGCATAAGGAAATGAACTTTAATATGATACGTAATTGGCTCGGTTCTGTTACAGATGATGAATTCTATGAGGCGTGTGATAAATATGGCATTATGGTATGGGACGATTTTTGGATAAACTCTAATCCGAATTTGCCTTATGACCTCAATGTGTTCAATAATAATATGATGGAGAAAATCAAACGTGTTCGTAATCACCCTAGTATAGCCGTGTGGTGTGGCGATAATGAGTCCAATCCTCAGCCTCCTTTGGAAGGATGGATGGCGGAAAATATCAGGACTTTTGATGGAGGTGATCGTTATTTTCAAGCAAACTCTCATGCTCAGGGCTTGACCGGTAGTGGTCCGTGGGGAGCATTTGAACCCCGCTTTTATTTTACTAAATATCCTGATGGCTTGGAAGGAGATCCGGCGCGTGGCTGGGGATTCCGTACGGAAATTGGTACAGCTGTAGTTCCTACCTTTGAAAGTTTTAAGAAGTTTATGCCTAAGGAGAACTGGTGGCCTCGTGATGAAATGTGGAACAAACACTATTTGGCCAAAATGCTTTTAATGCAGCTCCCGATCGTTATGATGCTTCCATAACCAAAGGTTTTGGTAAGCCCGAAGGGATTGAAGATTATTGCCGTAAGGCTCAGCTTGTCAATATTGAGTCTAATAAGGCTATGTATGAGGGTTGGCTGGATCGTATGTGGGAGGATGCATCAGGCATCATGACTTGGATGGGACAGTCGGCATATCCGTCTATGGTTTGGCAAACTTATGATTATTATTATGATTTGACAGGAGCTTTCTGGGGGGCAAAATCAGCTTGTGAACCGGTGCATATTCTTTGGAATCCTGTGACGGACGGTGTGAAGATTGCTAATACCACAGCATGTGATATGGAAGGTTTGACTGCTGAAGTAAAAGTTTACAATCTGGATGGAAAGTCTGTGGAGGCTTATACAAAATCAGCTATCGTGAACTCTCCTAGCAATTCTACTGTGCAATGTTTTACGATAGATTTCAATAAAGAACGTAAAAATCTGTCATTAAATAAGCCGACCTTTGCTTCAAGTACCACTTATGGACAGCCTTCAGATGCTACGGATGGGAAAAAAGATACTCGTTGGGCAGCGGCAAAAGCGGAAAATGAATGGCTTTATGTGGATCTGGGCAGTGTGCAACCCGTAGGTGGGGTTCGCTTGGATTGGGAGGCATCTTTTGGTAAAGGATATAAGATTCAGGTGTCAGATGACACCGAGACTTGGAAAGAAGTATATAAAACTGATGAAGGACGTGGAGGAATAGATGAAATTACTTTCCCCGAAGTTGATGCCCGTTATGTACGTATGTTTGGGACGGAACTAGTTGGTGGTTTGGTTACTCATTATGGAGTTTTGATGTGTTGGGCGGAACGCAGCCTAGTGAGGGTTTGAGTGATGTACATTTTATCCGCCTGACGTTGAAAGATAAATCAGGAAAGATCGTGTCAGAAAACAATTACTGGCGTGGCAACGACCGTTTGGATTTTACGGCTTTGAATACTTTGCCAAAAGCTGAACTGAAGACTTCTTCCAAATTAATTCGTAAAAATGGTGAGGCGGAGATACAAGCAGCCATAACACTTCCGAAATCGGCTAAGGGGGTAGCTTTTGCTGTACATGTGCAGGCTGTTCGTGCTTCGGATGGCGAACGCATTCTGCCGGCATTGATGAATGACAACTATTTTACGTTGATGCCAGGAGAAACAAAGAATTTGAGTATTACATTTGATGAGAATTTGTTGCAGGGCGACAAATATAAGTTAGTGGTAACTCCTTATAATAACAAATAATTCAGATTAGTATGTGTACTAATAAATTTATTCTGTTCTGTATGGGGATAGTGATGAGTGTATCATCTTCAGCTTGGGCTGGAGATGACACCCCTCTTTATAAAGACAGAACAGTTCCAATAGAGAAGCGTGTAGACGACCTTATGTCTAGAATGACATTGCACGAAAAGGTATTGCAATTGCAGAATCGTGCGTCTGGTCGGTTGGATGAGATTGACCGGATCTTCTTGGGGGAAAGTTATGGGACAACTCATGAAATGAGTATGTCTGCTTATGATTGCGCCGTGATGTATAAAGAATTACAGCATTATATGCGTACTAAGACCCGTTTGGGAATTCCGTTGTTAACTTCTGCTGAGGGCATACAGGGTATTATTCAGAATAATTGTACGCTGTTTCCTCATGCTTTGGCGCAGGGAAGCACTTTCAATCCTGAATTAATACAACAAATGACTGAGGCGGCTGGCGAAGAGGCTAAGGCGATAGGTATTCATCAAATTCTTTCTCCGGTTTTTGACATTGCCTGCGAGTTACGTTGGGGACGTATTGAAGAAACATACGGAGAGGACCCTTATCTGATAGCGGAAATGGGAGTGGCGTTTATTAAAGGGTATCAAAAACACAGAATTACTTGTATGCCCAAGCATTTTGTAGCCCATGGTACTCCGTCTGGAGGCTTGAATTGTGCGGGAGTAAGTGGAGGAGAACGTGAATTGCGTAGTCTCTATCTTTATCCGTTCCGTAAAGCTATAAGGGAAACTTCTCCGTGGGCGGTGATGACTTGCTACAGTGCGTATGATGGAGTGCCGGTTACAGGTTCTTCTTATTATATGACTGATATTCTTCGGGGAGAACTGGGCTTTAAAGGATACGCTTATTCTGACTGGGGTTCGGTGGAGCGTCTGATGACTTTTCATCATGCAGCAGGCAGCCGTGAGGAGGCTGCGCGTATGGCATTAATGGCCGGAGTGGACTTGAACATTGATTCGACTTACGAAACATTGGAAAAACAAGTTGAGGAGGGAAGGCTTGATGTTGCATATATAGATCAGGCTGTGCGCAGAATATTGACGGTGAAGTTTGAATTGGGCTTATTTGATGAAACTTATGGTGATCCTAAACTGGTGAAGAAGGTCGTTCGCAATGCTGAAAAGGTGGCATTGGCTAAGAAAGTGGCTGACGAGAGTGCCGTATTATTGGAAAACAGAAATGATATTCTTCCTTTAGACTTGAATAAATACAAGTCTGTTGCAGTGGTGGGGCCTAACAGTAATCAAGCCGTGTTGGGCGATTACGCTTGGACGATGGGGGATACTAAAGAGGCGGTCAGTTTGTTGCAAGGATTGCAGGAAAGTGCAGGTGATAAAATAATGATTCGTCATGCTGAAGGATGTGATTGGTGGAGCCAGGACAAATCACATATTGCCGAAGCTGTGGAAGTTGTCCGTAACAGTGATATAGCTGTGGTGGCGGTAGGTACACGAAGCACTTATCTGGGAAGAAGTCCTAAATATTCTACGGCAGGTGAAGGATTTGATCTTTCCTCATTGGAACTTCCTGGGGTGCAGGAGGAGCTGTTGAAGGAGATAAAGAAAACGGGTAAGCCTATGATTGTCGTTCTGATTGCGGGTAAACCGCTTGCTATGCCTTGGGTGAAAGAAAATGCTGATGCAGTGTTGGTGCAATGGTATGCAGGTGAGCAGCAAGGATGTACATTGGCAGATATTTTGCTTGGAAAGGTGAATCCGTCGGGTAAGTTGAATGTATCTTTCCCGCGTAGCACAGGTAATACTCCTTGTTTTTATAATCATTTCGTGACAGATCGTGAAGAACCTTTTGACCAGCCGGGTACTCCTGAAGAACCTAAAGGTCATTATATCTTTGATAAACCGGAACCTTTATGGAACTTTGGACATGGAAAAAGTTATACTACGTTTGATTATGTGGATTGTGCACTGAGTGATACGTTATTGGTTGCAAGTGATACATTGAAAGTATCCGTTACGATCAAGAATACGGGTAGGCGCGATGGCAAGGAGGTTGTGCAGCTTTATGTACGTGATAAAGTAAGCACGGTGCTACTCCCATCCAACAGTTAAAGGCATTTCAAAAAGTTCTGGTCAAGCCGGGCGAAAGTCAATGTGTGGAGCTTTCTTTGCCAATCGCAGAATTAGCTCTGTATAATGCAAAAATGGAGGAAGTGGTAGAACCTGGGGACTTTGAAATTCAGATAGGAGCCGCCTCAGATGATATACGCTTTAAGAAAACAATTACTATAAACTGAAAATAAATGTGCTTGTCTTCTTGTTATTTCTTTTCTGATAACAAGAAGGCAAGCCATGTGATCGTATTGTTAGTACTGGTATGTATATATTTTCTTGTTAATTTACAACTATTTTATATGAGAAGCATCTTGTTTTTCTTTCTTTTTCAGCCTGACGTGTATTTCTTACGCCAAGGTGGTCTTGCCCGCTTATTTTACGGACAATATGGTTCTTCAGCAAAATACGAAGGTTACTTTTCATGGTAAGGCGGCATTGGGCAAAACCTTAAAAGTAACTACAGGCTGGAATAATGAAGTGTATGTGACTCCGGTGAATAAGGATGGTTATTGGACTTTGTCTGTGCCTACTCCTGCTGCAGGAGGGCCTTATACGTTGACATTTACGGATGGTAAGAAATTGCAATTAAAAAATGTAATGGTGGGAGAGGTATGGTTTTGTTCCGGCCAGTCTAATATGGAGATGCCTGTTGCGGGTTGGGGGAAAGTCATGAATTATGAGCAGGAGATAGCGGAGGCGAATTATCCTTCTATCCGTTTGTTCCAAGTGAAGAAAAATACTTCAGTAACTCCGTTGAGTGATGTGGAGGCTACGATGGGAGGATGGCAGGAATGTTCTTCCGCCACAATTCCTGAATTCTCTTCGCTCGCTTATTTTTATGCCCGTTCATTATGGAAGGAGTTAAATGTTCCTGTAGGAGTGATTGACTGTACATGGGGAGGAACACCTGCTGAAGCGTGGACCAGCTATGAAACATTGAAACAGGTACTGGGCTTTCATGAGGAGTTGGCTAAGATGGAACAATTGGATTTTGACCCTGTTCGTATGGAAAAGGCCTATAATCAAGAGCGCTCCGAGTGGCAATCTCTTTTTTCTAAGAAAGACAAGGGAATGGAGGAAGATAAGCCTTGCTGGATTGCACTGGACTTGTCAGAAGAACAATGGCAGGATATGTGTCTTCCCGGTTACTGGGAAAGGAATGGTTTGAAAGATTTTGATGGAGTTGTATGGTTCCGTCGTAGCTTTGAAATCCCGGTAGAATGGATTGGTAAACCGTTAAAGTTAAATTTGGGGATGATTGATGATGAAGACATCACTTATTTTAATGGGGTGGAGATTGCCCGGGGGGCAGGTTATATGACACCGCGTACTTATACCATTCCTGCAAAATTAGTGAAGGCTGGTAAGGCGGTTCTTGCTGTTCGTGTTTCTGATTTTGGTGGAGAGGGCGGTATTCATGGCAAGGCGGAGGAACTTTATGTAGAAGCTGATGGAAAGCGGATCAGTTTGGCAGGAGATTGGAAATATCGTATCGGACTTTCTTTAAAAGGGTTTCCACCCGCACCGGTTTCTCCCGTTCAAAGTTCCAGTTATCCTACGGTACTGTTCAATGCGATGGTCAAACCATGGACTGCTTTTCCCATTAAAGGAGTAATATGGTATCAAGGTGAAGCCAATGTAGGCCGTCCGGAACAATATGGGGATTTGTTTCCTGCTCTCATTACGGATTGGCGCCGGCAATGGCGGAGTGATTTCCCCTTTTATTTTGTACAATTGGCTAATTTTATGGAATCCAAGGAAATACAGCCGGATTCCGAATGGGCGGCTTTGCGTGAAGCACAAACTAAAGCATTAAAACTTGACCAAGTTGGTATGGCTGTGACCATTGATATTGGTTTGGCTGATGACATTCATCCTAAGAATAAGCAAGAGGTGGGACGCCGTTTGGCCTTGGTTGCCCTGGCCGGTAGTTATGGAAAAAATGTTTCCGGTTCGGCTCCTGTATTCCGGAATTATAGAATCAAAGGGGATAAAATGGAATTGGATTTCGGACAAAAGCAAGATGGATTTCAGATTAAAGGTACAACTTTAAAAGGCTTTACCATTGCAGGGCCGGACCGTGTGTTTTATCCGGCAGAGGCGATGGTCCAGAATGGGAAAATTATAGTTTTTTCTCCTGAAGTTTCTATCCCTCTTGCTGCACGTTATGGCTGGGCGGATAATCCGGATTGTAATTTGTACGGAGAGAACGGCCTCCCGGTTGCTCCTTTCCGGACCGACTGTTGGTAGAGGGCGTAAGTCTTAACCTTTTTTCTTCTCTTTGTAAGCTGATGGAGGCACTCCCATCGTCTTAGTGAATAACCGGGAGAAATAAAGAGAATCCTCATAGCCTACCAAGGGACTTATTTGGTTAATTTTCAGGTTGGTAAAATCCAGGTAATGACAGGCTTCCTGTATTCTGAGATAGGTAAGATATCGAAGAGGAGAGGAGCCTGTCTTTTCTTCAAACAGATTAGAGAAATAGGAAACCGAGAGGTTTACTTCCGCAGCGATATCTGCCAGACGAATGGTCTTGCTCAAATTTTCTTGCATGAAATGAATCGCTATTTGCACTACATCTTTATTTCTGTAACTATTGCGCATAGAGCCACAATCCCGATATTCGCCAATAAATTTCATGGAACCTAAAAAATGGAAGAGACTAGTAGTGGCATAAAGCATATAATTTTTGCTATATCCGAAACTGATGGACGAGTAGATTTCTTCGAAGAGTACTAATCTTTCTTTGATTCGTGAATCCTCTTGTGGAGTGATGCTTTTCGGACGGTCAAAACCGGCACTGAAAAATGCAGCTTTTGTTCCATTGAAATGGATCCAGTAAATAGTCCAGGGATTTTCCTCATTACTGCCATAAGCGTGTGCTTGGTGTTCGGGTAGAATGAAAAATTGGTTGGCGGTAACTGCATATTGATGTTTGTCTAACTCGAACCACCCTTCTCCTTCCATACAATAAATGAGGATAAACTCGGTTACTTCCTCGGTGTCGCGTTTCCGGTAATGAAAATAGGCATGAGGATAATATCCTATATCTGTGATGTAAAGTTCACTGCCTAACGGATCTTGCTTTAATTCTTCAATCAGAAAAGCAGGAAGTACGATAGCGCGTTCTCCTTTAAATCCATCTTTAATTCGTGGCATATATCCATGTATTAGAATTGGATAACAAAGATAGCATATTTCCTTGATTTTACCTACAATACAGGCTTGATTTCGATGATTTTGAGGGTATAAGCGTCAAAATTCTTATTTTATGGCGCATTTGAGTAGGGATTTTTGAGCTTCTCTCTCTATTTTTGCACTATAATTTTAATCGATGAATAATACCATGAAAGAAAGATTGCTCTTCTTGATATGTTTTTTATGCATATCATTTATGTTAAAGGCGGCGGATAAGCCAGTAATTAAAATTAGTACAGAAAATGTAGACCTTATTTACCGGGTTGGTGATAATGGACGTCTATATCAAAGTTATTTGGGAAAGAGGTTGAATCATGCTACAGATATTGCCCACTTGCCGCAGGGCAGCGAAGCATATCTTACTCATGGCATGGAAGATTATTTTGAACCGGCTATTCATATAGTGCATAATGACGGCAATCCTTCTACTTTGTTAAAATATGTATCTCATACTCGGAATCAAGTGTCGCCGGGGGTAGATGAAGTAGTGATTACTATGCAGGATGATAAATATCCTGTAACTGTAAAACTTCATTATGTGGCTTACCAGAAAGAAAATCTAATAAAGACTTTCACTGAAATCAGTCATCGGGAAAAGAAACCTGTGCAGCTTCATAAGTACGCGTCTTCCATGTTGCACTTGAATCGTGCCAACTATTTCCTGACTGAATTCTCGGGAGACTGGGCCAGTGAGGCGCATGTGAAGGAACAGCCTTTGGAATTTGGCAAGAAAACGATTGATACTAAATTGGGAGCACGTGCCAATATGTTCTGCTCTCCTTTCTTCCAACTTGCATTGGATGGAAAATCAGAAGAGAACCAAGGTGAAGTGTTGGTCGGAACATTAGGATGGACAGGTAATTTCAGTTTTGTATTCGAAGTAGATAATAAGAACGAACTGCGTGTTATTTCGGGTATTAATCCGTATGCTTCGGAATATAGTCTGAAACCGAATGAAATCTTCCGTACTCCCGATTTTTATTTTACTTACAGTTTTACAGGTAAAGGACAGGCTAGCCGTAATTTCCATGATTGGGCCCGTAAGTATCAGGTAAAGGATGGGAACCAGACTCGTATGACTTTGTTGAATAATTGGGAAGCCACCTATTTTGATTTTGATGAAGCGAAATTGGTGAAGTTGATGGATGATGCAGTAGAACTGGGTGTGGATATGTTTTTGTTGGATGATGGTTGGTTTGCCAACAAGTATCCGCGCAGTGGTGATCATCAAGGGTTAGGTGACTGGGATGAAACGGCTGACAAGCTTCCTCATGGCATTGGTTATCTGACGGAAGCCGCCAAGAAAAAAGGTATAAAGTTCGGTATCTGGATTGAACCGGAAATGGTGAATCCTAAGAGTGAGTTGTATGAAAAGCATAAAGACTGGGTGATTCATCTTCCGAACCGTGACGAGTATTATTTCCGTAACCAGTTGGTTCTGGATTTGAGTAATCCGAAAGTACAGGATTATGTGTTCGGAGTTGTGGACAATTTGATGACAAAATATCCTGATATCGCTTTCTTCAAATGGGATTGCAATAGCCCTATTACAAATATTTACTCTGTTTATTTGAAAGACAAGCAGTCACATTTATATATTGATTATGTGCGTGGCTTATATAATGTATTGGAACGTGTGAAAGCAAAATATCCTGATCTGCCGATGATGCTTTGTTCCGGTGGCGGTGGGCGTTCGGATTATGAGGCTTTGAGCTATTTTACAGAATTCTGGCCTAGTGATAATACCGATCCTATTGAACGTTTATTTATTCAGTGGGGATTTTCACAGGTGTTCCCAGCCAAGACAATGTGCGCTCATGTTACCACATGGAATAAGAATAGCAGTGTGAAATTCCGTACGGATGTGGCTATGATGTGCAAACTCGGTTTTGATATAAAATTAGCGGATATGAGTAAGGATGATGAAACTTATTGCCGTACTGCTGTACAGAATTATAACCGTTTGAAACCGGTCGTTCTGGAAGGCGATATGTACCGTTTGGTATCTCCTTATGGCAGTAATCATACCTCTACTATGTATGTGGGCAAAGATAAGGATAAAGCAGTTGTATTTGCTTTCGATATTCATCCCCGTTATGCGGAAAAAACATTGCCGGTGCGTTTGCAGGGGCTTGATGCAGACAAAATGTATCGTGTGAAAGAAATCAACTTGATGCCCGGAGCCAATTCTTCTTTATCAGGCAATGGTGAGGTTTTCTCTGGAGAATTCTTGATGAATGTAGGATTGAATCTATTTACTACACAGCAACTCAACAGTCGTGTAGTTGAAGTAGTAGCTGAATGATTAGGGATTGATTGTATATAATTTAGTGTATTGCCTTCATTATTTGTTTTTATGAATGATGAAGGCAATTTTCTTTTCTATAGATGAATGATACTTGATCGGTTTGATTATGAATCATAGAAGATGCTGTGACACATGATAGATCTTCAGGTGTCATCGTTATATATGTTACATTTGTAAGATATATAATCTTTCGGGTTTAGGTCCTATATCAGAGCGGACTGTTACTTGTTAAGAAAAAACATTCATAGCCTCCGGAGGTTGGAACAGGGGACTAACAAGTTTGTTCAAGCAGGGCTGTTGCAGGGGGGCGGGTTTTATATCTTGGGGAAGTATATATTATATATAGCTCCTTCACATCCAATTTCCCTTCCGTACCAGAATATTTTTTACTCTGAAGACAGATCTGACCTTCTGAATCACATTAATCTGCGCACATCTACAATAATCAACTTTTTCTTGAACAGTCTGTTGTATCTTCGTGTCCATAAATAAAATGAAAAAGGAAAATACTGAAGTTTTAACTCTGGATCATGGTAGTCCGCTTTTTACCGTTATTGGACGATGATTAACGAATGTAGCCGTACCGATAAGGAATTCCTCGTAAATAGGACGGAAACCAAAGCATATGAGATGGGTTTGTTTCTTTCGACGAAATCAAAGGCCGGTCATGATTGCGTTCCATCATGGTAATGATATTCTTTGTATATACTTTGTTTATAGATGTTGAATTGATGTCTTTATGTGTGATATATTTTAGAAATCACCGTGTAATTTAGTTTCTATTTACTTGCAAAAGTCAAGGACTTTTGCGAATATTGCATATATTATGTATAATTTATAAAATATTTTTTATCACACCAACAGGCTAGTATAATATAATGGAACAAGTTTCAGATTTATCATTATTCAATGAACTTTTTACAATATACAAAGGTCGTTTCGTCCGGTTCGCACAAACCTTTACCCGTGATGCTACTATAGCTGAAGACATTGTGATAGATTCCCTTATTTACTATTGGGAACATAGAACCGAACTTAATAAAGAGTCTAATATACCTGCATATGTGCTTACGGTTATCAAACATAAATGTTTGAATTATCTTCAACACAAAACAGTTATTAAAGAAGTATCTGAACAATTGTACGAACATGCCCAATGGGAACTGAATACCGTATTGCCACCTTGGAAGCTTGTGAACCTTATGAAATTTGCGGCTGAAGCACAAAAAATAGTCAATGACACTTTGGATCTTCTGCCAGAACGTACCCGAGAAATTTTTATAATGAGCCGTATTCAGAACCTTCCGCATAAAGAAATTGCCGAAAAGCTGAATATCAGCTATAAATCGGTAGAATTTCATATCACAAAAGCTTTAAGAGAACTACGGATACAACTAAAAGATTATCTACCTTTTTTTATTTATTTCCTTTTAAAATAAAAAAACACCTTTTTTCATTAGGGATATGAAAGCATCACTTGCTTATATGTATAGTAAGAAGATAAATAAATTTATATTATCTTTTATTATACAATATAACAGAGTATGGATAAAAATTTGTTAATACGTTTTTTTGAAGGTCAGGCTACTACGGACGAAGAGATGAAAGTTCGTAAGTGGATGGAAGCATCAACTGAAAACCGTCGTACTTATTTTAAAGAAAGAAAGATGTATGATATGACATTGCTTCTGAGTAAAGACACGAAAAAAGAAACTGTTTCACAGTCTTCAAAAAAGAAGTTTAAATTTAGGAAATTTATAGAAATTGCAGCAGTTGCAGCGATTACTCTGGTCATCACACTATTTTACAAGAACCAAGAGCGACAAGAATATTGGCTCACTGCTCAAAAAATCAGTGTTCCAGCTGGTCAACGTATCAATTTGGAATTGTCTGATGGAACCAAAGTTTGGCTGAATTCTCGTACTAAAATTGAATATCCTGCAGTTTTCGCAGATAAAGAACGCCGGATTAAACTTGACGGTGAAGCCTACTTTCAGGTTGCTCAAAATATTCATAAACCTTTTATTGTACAAACTCCAAAAGGAAATGTAGAAGTGCTTGGTACCCAATTTAATGTGGAATCTTATTCGGATGACAGTACCTTTGCGACAGCGTTGATGGAAGGGGCTGTAAAGATAACCGCAGGCAATTATCAGTGTCAACTCAAACCTAACCAGATGGCTTATCTTAAAGATGGAGAAATAAAAGTGGCTCCTATTGAAGATTATAATCCTTATCGTTGGCGAGAGGGGATTATCAGTTTCAAGGATGCAACTTTCCCTTATATCATTCATAAATTTGAAAAATACTACGGTGTGGAAATCCGTATAGAAAATAAAGCTGTGATGAATTATCGTTGTACAGGTAAGTTCCGTCATTCTGATGGTGTGCGATATGCTTTACGAGTGCTACAAAAAGATGTGGATTTTCAGTTTGTACGCGATGAAGAAAACCATATTATTTACATAAAATAAATTTGCCTATGAAACAATACTAAGAAAACACATTCCTTTCAATTGAAAAAAGAGTGCCGACAAGTTTGGCCGCATGTCAGCACTCACTATTAACACAATTCTAATAACTGTATTAATCATTAAAGTGTAACAAAGATATGAATAATATTTCTTTGTGGGAAATTTTATACCCCCAAAAATTGCGGACAAATCGAATTTATAAGATTATGAAAATTACCCTGACTCTGGTATTTGTGTCAATTTTCAGTATGTTTGCGGGTAATATACACTCGCAAAACGCACGCATTACATTCACCAAGAACAATGCCACTCTTGAGTCTGTTTTAAATGAAATTGAAAACCAAACAGATTACTTGTTTATTATCAATTCGAATATCGATACTCATCAAAAAGTGTCGGTAAGAGCAGATGACACTCCTGTATCTAAAGTTTTGGACGAACTTTTTCATGATACTGAAATACATTATACTATGGAAGGAAGTCATATAGTCCTTTCAAACAAGCCCCAACCTGCCATTTTGCAACAAACACGTAAAATAACGGGACGTATCTTAGATGAGAATGGTGAACCTTTAATAGGTGTAAGCGTCATGCTTAAAGGTACTTCAAACGGTACTATCACCAATATAGACGGTGATTATACGTTAAGTGGTGATATTACCGATAAATCAGTGCTGGAAGTAACTTATATCGGAATGAAAAAACAAGAAATAACTGTGGGAAACCGTACACGCATCAATATCACCATGACTTCAGATAATGAGATGCTGGATGAAGTGATAGTCGTGGGATACGGTACACAGCGTAAGGGGAATTTAACCGGTTCTGTATCAGCTATAAAATCAGAAAAATTAACAATAGCCCCTATTGGTAATGTTACGAATGCTTTAGCAGGGCAACTCCCTGGTTTAATCGTTAAACAAACATCCGGTATTCCAGGATCAGATGGTTCTACTTTGCGCATCCGAGGCTTTGACGCTCCTTTAGTCATTGTAGATGGCATTGAAGGTGATTTTAACAATATAGATGCTAGCCAAATAGAATCAATTTCTATTTTGAAAGATGGTGCTGCTTCTATCTACGGTGCACGTGCTGGTAATGGCGTAATTCTAGTAACTACCAAACGAGGTATAGATTCTAAGCCCGTCATTTCATTAAATACTTCCTTTACCTTACAGGGACAAACAAATGTTATTAAACCTGGAAGTTCTGGGCAGAGAGCTGAATGGTTACGTGAAGAACACATCAACAAAGGCTTACCCATGGAACAAGTTCCTTATACAGAAGAACAAATTCAAAAATATTATAATGGAACAGATCCTAATTATTTGAATTCAGATTGGTACGATGCGGTAATCCGAGATTGGGCTCCTCAACAAAATCATAATCTCTCTATTCGTGGTGGAAGTAATAAGATTAAATATTATGGATACATTGGTTATAACGATCAGGAAACCATTGTAAAAACAGGTGGTGGCAGTTATAAACGATATAATGTACAGTCTAATATTGATGCAAAAATTACTGATAGACTTTCATTTACATTAGACATGTTATTGACAAAAGAAAACCAATTTTTCCCTACTGTAGGAAGTGGCTTCGGACATTCCAATTTTTGGAGTATTATCTACGATTCAGACCCTCGTTATCCTATATATCTACCAGATAGGAGTAAACTGTCTTATGGAGGGCTTTCTTATGGTAATGCGCTTTTTGCATCTAATACAAATTTAGGGGGATATAGTGACACGGACAAGAACCGAATAAGAGCTAATGGTGGATTAATTTATGAATTTAAATATGTGAAAGGTTTGAAAGCTAAAATGTCTATCAGTTATGATACTTATAATCAAAACTACAAGTATTTTAATAAACAAGGAAAATTCTATTCATACAATATAGACTCAGACACTTATACATTTGAGCGTGCTTCTCAAGATCCGACAGGAGTTACCGAAGTTTTTGGAAGAGGATATAGTCTAACTCAACAATATTCATTGCAATATGAAAGGTTGTTTAAAGAAAAACATCGTGTATCCGCATTGGCTTTATTTGAAACAATAGACTATAACGATAAAAATGTTGAGACAGGAAGAACAGGATTTATGTCAACTATATTGGATCAATTATTTGCAGGAAATGGAACCACTTCTTTTAACAATGGATGGGAAAGCGAAATGGGACGTGCTAGCTGGGTAGGACGTATCAATTACAGTTATATGGATAAGTATTTAATTGAAACGATATTACGTGCAGATGCTTCTGCCAAATTTCCCCAAAATAGTCGTTGGGGATATTTTCCAAGTGTTTCATTAGGATGGGTGTTATCTCAAGAAAGTTTCATGAAATCATTAAAAGCTATAGATAATATTAAATTGCGTGCCAGCTATGGAGAATCAGGAAATGATAATGTAGGCAGTTTCAAATATTTAGCAGGTTATGCATTTGATGGCTCTTATAAAATTGGAGATGAAATTAAATCAGGTCTTTATGCTGTTGGTTTAGCTAACCCTATCTTAACTTGGGAAACAATGAAGATTTATAATGGAGGTATAGATTTATCTTTTTTCAATAGGAAACTGTATGGAACTGTAGATGCATTTTATAGAGTACGAGATGGCATACCAGGGAGTCGTTCTGTATCATTACCTTCATCATTTGGCGCAGAATTGCCTCTGGAAAATTTGAACAGTATTGACACCCGTGGATGGGAATTAAATTTAGGGACAAGTGGAAATTTCGGCAATTTTATGTATGATATCAGTGGAAACTTATCATGGGCTCGTTCTAAATGGAGAAAATACGATGAGCCTATCTATAGTGATCCTGACCAAGAAAGAATATACAAGCGTGAAGGTCGCTGGACTGACGTTCGATATGGATATATATCTGACGGACTATTCACTAGCCAAGCTGAAATTGAAGCTTTAGATTTTACCTATAAAGATTTGAATGGAAATTCATCACTACGTCCCGGGGACATCAAATATGTTGACCTAAATGGGGATAAAGTCTTAGATTGGAAAGATCAAAAGGAAATAGGTAAAGGAACACTTCCCACTTGGACATATGGATTCAATATGAATTTTAAATACCATGGCTTTGATTTGTCTGCTCTATTTCAAGGAGCTTTTGGCTATACAACTTACATAGATTTGACCAAAGCTGCTTCTACGTTGAAATACGATAATCGTTGGACTGAAAAAGAGAACAATCCCAATTCATTAGTTGCCCGTCCTGGAGGTGCAAGTACCAATAAATACTATTCAGACTTTAATAACCATAACACCGCCTATTTGCGTCTAAAAAATTTATCAATAGGTTATGAATTGCCTAAAGGATTAGTAAGTAAAGCAGGTATTCAACAACTAAGGATTTATATAGCAGGAACTAACCTGTTCACTCTAAGTTCTTTGCATAAATACGGTGTTGATCCTGAAGTCCCGGAAGGAAGCCCTGCTTATTATTATCCCCAACAGCGTACACTTAGTGTAGGTTTAAACCTTTCATTTTAATCATAAAAAAACAATAGACAATGAAGAAAATAATATATTCAATCGCATTAGGAGCATTGACTCTTACTAATACCTCTTGTTATGATGTACTTGATAAGGAGCCTCTTGATCAATATACTGATGCAGTGGTGTGGAATGATCCAACATTAATTGATGCATTTTTGGTTACTCAATATATGTATACCCCCGTCATGGTAAATGATGCAACCACCATGTTTACTAGTTGGAGTGGTTCACCTATGAATAGAGATGATCGAAGAGGTGATACTAATTATTTTTTTGGAAATAGTGAACAGGTTTTTGGTGTTGGACTTACTTTAGATGTTTCTGACGAAGCTAAATACAATACTGGTTCATGGACTGATATTTCTTGGTATAAATTACATGGTATCACAGAGGATGGAGGTATGCTTGAATGGTGGGATAATGCTTACTACACTATTCGCAATTTGAATGAATTGATTGCTCGGGTACCGAATTCCCCTATTGATACGGAAACGGCTAAGGTACGAATTGCTGAAGCTCGCTTTCTTAGGGCTTATTGTTATTTTGCTATGGTAAAACGCTATGGTGGAGTACCTTTGTTGACAGAAGCTCCTCAGTTGGATTCTTCAGAAGAACTTTTATATCCAAAACGTAATTCTGAAAAAGAATTATATGACTTCATTCTAAATGAGACCATGAGCATTTCAGAAGAACTGACCAATGTGAAAGAAGTAGGTCGTGCCAACAAATGGGCTGCTTTATCACTTCATTGTAGAGCTGCTCTTTATGCTGGAAGTATCGCTCAATATGGTAGGGTTCAATTAGACGGACTGCTAGGTATTCCAGCCAATGAAGCTAGCACTTATTATGAGAAAGCATATAATGCAGCTCTAACAATTATAAAAGAGAGTCCCTATAAACTTTACAATGAAGATGAAGATAAGGTACAGAATTTTAAGAACATCTTTTTAAAAAAAAGAAATTGTGAAGCAATTATGGTCAAGCAACATGATGGACCCGGTTTTCAAAATGGAGGATTCAGCACATGGTCTTGGGATCAATGCGAATGTCCACGTCCACAAGTATGGGGATTAGGGAATCACCATGGACCCTATTTGGAAATGGTTGAAGAATTTGAGTATGTAGATGGTACATCTGGTAAATTTGACCGCAAAGCTTTACAAAATAAATTATGGAACATGGACGAACTATGGAAAGGAAGAGATCCTCGTTTCTATGCTTCAATTTGGACAAATGGTACTCCTTGGCGTGACGCTGTAGCCGGAGCTTTTAAAGGTGATACAATTGATATGCATTTAGGTTTGATAAAACCCGATGGAGAAATAATTAAATCACAAGCCGACCAATACAATGGAATAAATTCCATTGGTGACCAATTATGGGCACATGCTTCAGAAGGTATAGTAAACTCTGGATTTGGAATTATGAAATACTTAGATCCAAGTACCAATAACATGAGCTGGCTTTGTGAATCAAGAACAGACTATCAGATATTCCGTTTTGCTGAAATTTTACTTAATTATGCAGAAGCAGCCTTTGAACTTGGCAGGACAGCTGATGCGTTAGATGCAATTAATCAAATCAGGAGAAGAGCTGGAATAAAAGAATTGGCAAATATTGATCGAGATAAAATCAGACATGAGCGTAAAATAGAATTGGCTTTTGAAAATCATCGTTATTGGGATTTACGTAGATGGAGAGAAGCTGAAACCGCTTTGACACGCTCGTTCAGTGGATTACAATACATCTATGATTATAATTCGGGTAAATTTAAAGTAGTTGTTATAGATAAGGTAGATGGCTCTACCGCATCGCCAACTTTCTTCAATAAAAACTATTACTTCCCTATAACTAAAGCCCGTAGCAGCCAACCCCAATTTGGTAGAAAATCCAGGTTATTAAGTAATAGCCAAAGAATCTAAAAACGGGGTGAGAATAAAAATAGCTCATCCCTTCTTTTTCTAAACAGAAAGTTCATTCTTAAGTTATATCATGGAGAATTTACCCTGTCTGTATTTTTACTACTTTTCTTTGTACAAAGGAAATAGGTTGATTGAATTAGCACATTAATAGACTATAAATCAGTACTACAATCATAGCCTTTATACACAAGATAAAAAGAATTTGTGATTGATGATCTCTCTTAATTACATTACTAATGAATAATAAAAAGAACAATTATAATAATTATACTACTCATACTTATTGGAGGGGAATTTTCCTTAATGGCTTCTCCACAAAAGCAAGTCTTAGAATTCTCAACGGCAGGTTTTTTAACAGTCCGCAATTAAGAACGGTATACAATTTTAATCCTGCTTGGCGTTTTTTTAAAGGTAAAGCTAATGGAGCAGAATGTGTGGATTTTGATGATAAAGATTGGCAAGTGGTTCATCTGCCAAACGGTATAGAGTTATTGCCTTCCGAAGCGAGCGGATGTATTAATTATCAAGGTGAAGTCTGGTATCGGAAACATTTCACTATAAATGAAAAAGAACATGTTAAACGGTGGGTACTCCATTTCGAAGGCATTATGGGTAAATCAAAAGTTTGGATTAATGGTATCTTGATTAAAAAAAGTGTATGTGGATATCTACCTTTAGTAATAGATGTCACTCAATATCTCAAAATGAACGATAAAAATGTAGTCACTGTTTGGGCAGATAATAGTAATGAACCTAATTATCCGCCAGGTAAAGCACAGGACGTACTAGATTTTACATATTTCGGTGGAATCTATCGAGACGTATGGTTATATGGTACAAATTCCATTTTTATTACTGATCCCAATGAGGAAGATAAAATAGCTGGAGGAGGAGTATTGGTCGCTTATGAGAATGTAAGTAAACAATCTGCTGATATCCTATTAAAAACAGATGTTAAGAATTTGTCTGATAGTTCATTCAAAGGCAAGGTAGTCTATGAATTATTCGATAAGGAAAATCGGTTAGTAGCTACTTCTATTTCTGTTATCAATCTTTCAAAAGGAAAGAGTCGTCAGACGAATGAAATAAGAATGAAAATAATGAAACCTCATTTATGGTATCCTTCGACACCATATCTTTACAATCTTATAGTGAAAATAGTAAATAACCAAGGCACAATTCAAGATGGTTACCGTCAGCGATTGGGAATACGCAGTATAGAGTTTAGAGGTAAAAAAGGTTTGTTTCTCAATGGCAAACATTATGATAGGCCTCTGATGGGAGCTAACCGTCATCAAGACTTTGCCTTAATAGGACATGCCCTACCAAATTCGCTTCATGCCCGTGATGCAAAAAAATTGAAAGATACAGGTATGGAAATTATTCGTAGTGCCCACTTTCCACAAGACCCTGCATGGATGGATGCCTGTGATGAATTAGGTCTTTTTATGATTGTTACCACTCCTGGATGGCAATTTTGGAATGAAAGTTTGACTTTTGAACAAGGTGTTTACGACAATATCAGACAAATGGTACGTCGTGACCGTAATCATGCTTGTATCTTCCTTTGGGAACCAATTTTGAACGAAACTTGGTATCCTGATTATTTTGCTAAGAAAGTACGTGATATAGTGAAAGAAGAATTTCCTTATAAATCGAGTTATTCAGCATGTGATTACCGTTCAAAAGGACGTGAGTTCTTTAATATCTGGTATGAAAATGCTATTAACTTCAGCAAAAATAAACCTTCTTATTCAGATACGAAGACAGAAAATATAACATTCTTACAACGCGAATGGGGTGATTGTGTAGATGATTGGATGGCTCATAATGGACCAAGTCGTGTATCTAGACAATGGGGAGAGATCCCCATGCTCATTCAAGCCAATCATTATGCACAGACAAACTTTCACTATATTTGTTATAATTCCTTTTTTCAAACCACTCCACAATTCATTGGAGGATGTTTATGGCATCCGTTTGATCATCAAAGAGGTTATCATCCAGACCCATTCTATGGAGGTATTATGGATAGTTATAGACAACCTAAAACTTCTTACTATCTTTTCAAGAGTTTCCGTTCGCCTCAGATTCAAAAGGAATCATTGGCAGAAACTGGACCGTTTGTCTATATTGCCAATGAAATGACTCCATTTTCACCAAAGGATGTTACCGTATTCTCCAATTGCGATAAAGTGGTGCTTACCATTAATAAAAATGGTGAACAACGTATTTACGAACGTGAACCAAGAGAGGGTATGCCATATCCCATCATTCACTTTCCTAATTCTTTTAATTATGTAAACGATAAAATGATGTCTGACACAGACAACGAACAAGGAGTGAAACGCCAGCAAGAATTTTATTTGCTAGCTGAGGGGTATATTGATGGAAAATTAGTAGCCCAATGCAAAAAGCAACCAGCTCGACGTCCTGAACGTATTGTACTACATGTAGACGATGAAGGATTACAACTCCGTGCAGACGGTTCGGATAAAATTGTAGTGGTGGCCTCTATAGTAGATGAGTGGGGAGTTGTGAAACGACTGAATAATGGACACATCCGTTTTTCGATTCAAGGTGAGGGCTGTTTAGTAGGAGATCATAAGACATATGCTAATCCCGTAGCCGTGATGTGGGGAACCGCTCCTATTATTGTACAGTCTACATTGAAACCTGGCAATATTAAAATATATGCAGAAATGGATTATCCAGGTTCGCAACGTCCCATAAGTGGCTTCATTGAATTTCAGAGTATTCCTACTCTAACCCAAATGCTTTATAGTAATTTTGAACAAAAAGAAATGCAGAGCCAAAAAGGAAATTCGTACGATATAGTAAAAGGAGTTGCCAGTGAATTGAAACGGGAAAACGAAGAATTGAGGTTGCAATTGAATACTTTGAAACTCAAAGTTGTTTCTGCTCAGCAAACTGAATTCAATACTGCCATTCAGCATCCATAATTATTTTTTATAAATCGAACCATTAATTTCTATATCATGAAAAAATATTTCTTAACTCTAGTCATCCTATGTGTTGTTTCCCTACAGTTGTCTGCGGTGTCTGTTCCACAATGGATTACTGCTTTTGAGAATCAAAATGCGACAAATTCTTGGATATGCTTTCAAAAGGAATTTAATATAAATGCTGTTCCTGCCAAAGCTTTAACTCGTATTGCAGCAGACAGCAAATATTGGCTTTGGATTAACGGCAAACTGGTTGTCTTGGAAGGTGCCGTAAAACGTGGTCCTAATCCCAATGACACCTATTATGATGAAGTGGATATAGCCCCACACCTCAAGCAAGGACATAATCTTATATCTGCGTTAGTATGGTATTTTGGCAAAGAAGGATTTTCATATAATCCCAGTGGTCAAGGCGCTTTCTTGTTCGATTGCCAAACTGCTGAGCTCACCTTGCAGAGTGATGACTCGTGGAAAGCCGCCATGCACCCTGCTTATTATACCCCATTGGCGCCGTATCCTAATTTCCGTTTACCTGAATCAAGTATCGGATTTAATGCAGAACTCGCTATGGACAATTGGGAAAAAGGTGAAAACGCAGCATGCCAATATTGGGCCAAAGCACGTGTGGTTGGAAAGGAAGGCGATGCACCATGGAATAAACTGCATCATCGTATCATTCCGCTTTGGAAAGATTTTGGTTTGAAGAATTACGTCTCACAAACTGTTCACAGCGGTACAATAAATGATACTTTAGTTTGTCAGCTTCCTTACAATGCTCAAATTATGCCTTACATGGAGTTGGAAGCAGAGAAAGCCCATTCAGTCGTTACTATATTTACAAGCCACTATCAAGGAGGAAGCGCATATAATGTCAGAGCAGAATATCTGACCAAAAAAGGAAAGCAGTCGTATGAAAATAAAGGTTGGATGAACGGTGAGAAAGTATATTACATTTATCCCAAAGGAATAAACCTTACCAAAGTACAGTTCAGAGAGACAGGATATAACACAGAATTCGAAGGATACTTTCGCTGTAACGATCCTTTCTTGAATAAAATGTGGGAGAAATCACAACGCACACTTTATATTACCATGCGTGATACTTATATGGATTGTCCTGACAGAGAGCGGGCTCAATGGTGGGGTGATGAAGTGAACGAATCAGGAGAAGCCTTCTATGCATTGTCGGTGAGCAGCCATCTGCTCATGAAAAAAGGGATGTATGAACTCATGGGGTGGCAGCGTCCTACAGGAGAAATCTTCGCTCCTATCCCTTCGTCCAACTATCACACTGAACTTCCCGGTCAAATGTTGGCGTCTATCGGTTACTTTGGTTTTTGGAATTATTATTTGAATACAGGAGACCTTAAAACCATTAGAGATCTATATCCCAAAATACAAAAATACTTGGATATTTGGCAGAAGAATAACGATGGTACCATCACCTTCAGAGCCGGAGAATGGACTTGGGGTGATTGGGGAAAAAATATTGATATCAAAGCGCTCTTTAATGCTTGGTACTATATTGCTCTAAAAGGGCAGCAACACATGGCTACCGCTTTGGGAATGAATGCAGAAGCAGATGCTATACTCCAAGAGATGAAAGCACTGAAAAAGGCATTTAACGCCGCATTTTGGAATGGAAAAGCTTACCGTCATCCTGATTATAGGCTAAAGACAGATGACCGGGTACAAGCTTTAGCCATCGTGTCTGGCTTAGCAGATAAAGAAAAATATCCTGCATTGATTAAAGTATTGAAGCAGAATGAACATGCCAGTCCTTATATGGAAAAGTATGTCATAGAAGCTCTTTTTAGAATGGGGGAAAATTATTATGGGATGGAGCGTATGAAACGGCGTTTTGCTGAAATGGTGAACGATTCTGAACACACGACCCTTTATGAAGGATGGGGGATTGGTCCTAATGGATTCCCCGGTGGTACTACCAATCATGCCTGGAGTGGCGGCGGTCTTACTATCCTGTCGCAATATGTGTGCGGTATAACTCCTACGAAAGCCGGATATAAGGCTTATCGTATAGCTCCGCAACCTACAGGAGTGAAAGAGGCTGAAACTTTAGTTCCCACAGTTAAAGGAAACATTAAAGTTTCCTTTAAAGATGATGAAAGGACGTTTCAACTTCAGGTAAATTCACCACAAGGTCCACGTGCTACCATCTGCCTGCCTTTCCAATGCAAAAGCATCACGTTGAATAACAAGCTAATTTGGAAAAACGGGAAAGACATATCACATAAAAGCAGCATAGTCAAATGCATTCATCAAGATAAGGATGAAAGTATCTTTATCACTATGAAAGAAGGTGGAAATTGGACATTCAATATAAACAAATAGTTCGAATATGAAACGATTTTTATTATCAATAATATATTTATACTTGGCAGGTATGCTTGTAGCGCAAACTGCACCTTTAGAAATACTTCCTTATCCCAATGAGGTAAAGGTTCATCCGGGACATTATCCTTTTATGTCCTGTCAGCTTGTTTATCCCAATGCCTTGAAAAATGAAGCCGATTACTTAAAACAACTGTTGTTAGAGGAACATGGACTCATCGTACAACACACCAAGCAGGGAAATATGCAATTGACTTTATCTAAGTGGATTCCCCATCCTGAAGGATATCGTCTTACTGTAAACGAACAAGGTATCCGTATTGAAGGTTCCACACCTCAAGGTGTGTTTTATGGTCTGCAGACTTTCCGTCAGCTTATTACCACTCATCAAGGACAAATAAGAATACCTTATGTAGTCATTGATGATGCTCCGGCTTTTAAATGGCGCTCATTCATGCTTGATGATGGAAGAGCTTTAAGGGCATGAAAGAGGTAAAACAATTGTTGGATGAAATGGCTATTTTAAAAATGAACACTTTCCATTGGCATCTTACCGAAGACCAGGGATGGCGTATAGAAATAAAGAAATATCCGCTGCTCACAGAAATAGGCGCGCATAGAGATTCTACTCAGCTCAACTGGTATGAAAGCAAAGTGTTCGATGGTAAGCCGTTCGATGGATACTATACACAGCGTGAAATAAAAGAAATTGTTTCCTATGCCCAGAATCTTCACATTACAGTTGTTCCTGAAATAGAGATGCCGGGACATGCTTCAGCCGCCATTGCCGCGTATCCTTGATTAGGCAGTACAGATGAAAAAATCAAAGTGCCTTGTACCTTTGGAGTCAAAAACAGTGCCTTCAATGTAGCCGATCCACGCACACGTACTTTTTTGAAGGATGTACTCGATGAAGTGATGGAACTGTTTCCTTCGAGAATCATTCACATTGGTGGCGATGAAGTGCGACAAGAGCAATGGAATAACTCATCCGAGGTACGAACATTCATGAAAGAAAAAGGGATAAACTCAGCTGCCGAACTTCAGATGTGGTTCACTAACCATATAGCCTCTTATCTGAAATCGAAAGGAAGAATAATGATGGGTTGGAATGATATAACTGGTGACAAATTGCATGGATACCAAAGTGAAGTTACAATTGAAGCAGGAAACCAGCTTTCAGAGGACGCGGTGGTACAGTTCTGGACTGGCAATCATGACCTTTTACGGAAGGCAGCCAAACGAGGTTATAAGATAGTTAACAGTTATTTTAAATATACTTATCTGAACTTTAACCATGACCGTATAACGCCTGGGTTGGAATATGATTTCGAACCTATCCCTTTGGAAAAAGCATATGCGTTCAATCCAATACCCGAAGGGCTTACCATGCAGGAACAAAAACAGATTATAGGTATAGGGTGTCAGATGTGGGGAGAATGGATACCACAAGTGGAGGATATGTATAGAATGATATATCCATATTGGGCGGCCCATGCCGAAACAGGATGGACAGACAACAAGCGTAAAAACTACAATCGTTTTGTTCGGTCTATGGATTATTTTCTTACTCGTTGGATAGATAAAAATTATATCAACAGCCATAATATTGGGATAAAGCAACATCAATAAAACAATATTTTGAATAAACAATAAATTCAGTATGAAAAAGCAACTATTATTTATACTGCTCTTCCTGCCTGCTTTTTTGACGGCCAAAGAGATAAGATATTTTGTACAACCCGGAGAAATACTTGATTTAAGTGAAAATGCCTTTGAGCGCCATGGAATAAAAGTATCTGAAATAGATTCCGTAAGCATGAGCGGTTCTTTTACCTTTTCTATAAAGGTGCGTAGTCATGCCCGTGAATTAGGTGAAAAAGCCTTGATTACCAATAAAAAGAACAATATACCAAACGAAGCAGGCATTTGGATAGCACCCAAGACAACGGATCATGGATAGTGCACTTTTGCGATGGGAAAAACACTCCATGGGAATATAGACCTACTGCCTTGCGCCAACCCATAAATGATGATAAGTGGCATACCTTGACAGTGACACATGATGCCGGTAAACAGGAGATGCGCATGTATTACGATCAGTTGAATGTGGCTATTTACTGTACCAACGGAAATGTCAATTTAGCCACCAACAATACACTTAGAATAGGCTCTGTAGATGATGGTCAGTGGAATGCATTCAATGGTTATATCAAAGAATTTACATTTATAAGCCATGTGGAACTACCCAAAAATTCAGTTACGGACACCCAACGTTTGTCACAACTGAAGGTGATGGCTTTCAATATCTTTCATGGTGGTCATGAATTGGGGCAAGAGGTAGGAGTGAATAGGGTCGTAGAGGTTATAAAAGCAGAAAATCCAGATGTGATCGGTATGGTAGAAACCTACGGTTCAGGTGCTATTATTGCAGATGCATTAGGCTACTATTTCTATTTACGTAGTTCCAATTTATCCATCATGAGCCGGTATCCTATCACAGATACCTATGATTTGTATGATTCCTTCAATTGCAGTGCGGCGACATTGCAAATTAGTCCGTCACAACAAATAAATTACATTAACCTTTGGCTGGATTATCGTCCTATCACTAATGACCAAATAAACGCCTGTGAATCCATAGAAAATATCATAGCGGGGGAGTGGAGTAGGAGAGCTGCACAATTGCAAAGTATCTTGAAAGCTTTTCCATCCCAATGGAATACCATGGAAACACCTCTCATAGTTTCCGGTGATTTTAACAGTGATTCGCATCTGGATTGGAAAGATGATACAAAAAACATGAATGGACACAACGGGTATGTTATAGAATGGCCCACCAGCAAGTTGATGGAAAAAGCTCATTTTATTGACTCTTATCGTGAGATTCATCCTGACGTGAAAAAATATCCATGTCTTACATGGTCTACTATGGCGAAGAATGAATTGCAATACCGTATAGATTTTATTTATTATAAAGGGAAGGATATCAAAGCTATCCAATCGGAGATGATAGACAAACATCCTGTTCGCTACCCCTCTGACCATGCGGCTGTAGTGACTACATTTAATCTGAAATAAATATGAAGTATTTTTTAACGCTTATTCAACTATGGGTTGGATTCCTGTCTATATGTGCCAGTTATCCAAAAGCAAATATTTGGATAATTCCTTCTGTAGAATCCCCACAAGTATACAGAAATTACGCTCAAACCTCAAAGGTTCACTTGGAAATGGCTAGAGGTGAAGTAGAACATATTCAATTAGTCTTTCCTAGCAAAGTTAATGAGGAATATCGTTTCACTTTCGACCGATATTTGAAAGGTATTCAAATATCGGCTAGAGAACTTAAAAAAATGAATGGTTATTATGACGCGTTAGTCCCTTTTAAAAATCAGTTGAAATGTACGGATACATTGACTGCTGTATGGATTACTGTACAGTGTCCGTCAAGGGTTCCAGTCGGAAAGTATCATCAGACGATAAAGATAGAAGGAAGTAAACATTTTACGATACAGCTGGATTATAACGTACATCATACTACCATTCCTTTAAAGTCATCTATCCCTATCACTGTTGGAGTTGAGAATCGTTGTATGACTGAATGTCTTAATGATAAAGAAGCCGATAAAGAACGGCAACGATGGGTAGACTTTGTATTAAGCTATAGAATGACTCCTGTATTTGGTACACAGATTACTCCGGAACGTTGGCAATACGAACATTCGTTCTCACCTTGGGCATGGAATGACAAACGAAGCATCCGATTATTAAATGATAGAAGATATAGTTGTTACATGCTTCCGTTTTTTACATTGTCGGAGAATGAACTTGCGTCTTTATTATGTAATATCCAAAAGAAAGGAAAATTAAAAGAATCACTTTTCTATATTTGGGATGAACCTGCCTATATGGAGGATTATGAGCAAATCAAACGAAAAGTCAATATTATTCGGAAATATGCTTCAGATGCTCGGATTTTAACCACATTCTTTTGTGGTCCCCGAAACGGTCCACGTAAAGGAGATTTGTATGCAGTGTTCGACTATTTGAAACATCATATTCATGTTGCTACTATAAGTTTAGCTCCTTGTAAAGGCAATGAAGAAGAAGTGCAACATATACGCTATAAAGTGCCTGAAGGTATAGACTGGTGGAGTTATGTTTGTTGGCAACCAGGTGGAAATGAACCAAACTTTTTATTACAGATGAAGGGGATACAGCAAAGAGCTATCATGTGGCGTACTTGGAAAAACGGTAGCCAAGGTTTTCTCTATTGGAACTGTAATATTTATCACAAACGAAATCCATTTACTTATATCACTGATATGCCACATGGTGATGGTATACTCATTTATCCTGGTGATATCTTGGGATGTAAAGGTCCTATAGCCTCTGCCAGATTAGAGCGTTGGCGTGATGGAGCCGAAGAAATGGAATTATTGCGATTGGTGGAGAAAAACTATTCAAAAGAAAAGGCAGATACCTTATTAAACATAGTTTATAGTTCACCTTTGTCATTTATAGAAAAAGCTCATAATATTCCTTTCTTTAGAAAAGAATTGTTGGACCAACTAGATAAAACAATTCCCATTGATTATAAATTAAGAATCACAGATTTTATCTGACTTTTACTCTATATATGTGAAATAGAATCGTTAATTTATGAGATTGGGTAGATGAACGATTTTGAGGATGCGTCATAATGTAATATTTATGATTCATTCTCTTCTTATAGTGAGAAGGAAGAGATATTTTTATTTGAAGGATATGAAAACCATTGCAGCATATATATAAAATAAATCAACTAATTTATACTTGAATTATTGCGAATTAGTTGGCTTTTGTGTATGTTTAGATCTTCCCCGCAAATAAGGTTTGGCTGCCAAAGCGAGGGAAATATTCAAACTAAGATATGGTTAAAATACGAAATATTTTCGAGATCTACCTTACTTTGGGCTTTACAGAATTTGATTTTTTTTTCAAAATATCGCAAGATTTTTGATGAGAGTAAACTTGACAAGGTTCATTCTGTGTTTCCGTTTGAGCGTATAGCAAAAGAAGCGGGTCTGTCAGAGTAGAGTCTAGGTTAGAAGAACATTTTCAGTCTTTTTGCTAGGATTGCTCTTATGGCATTGAACCTACATTGGCTTTTCCGACAGGCAGCTGGTGGCACATCTTAACGGCAACATACTCTATCAGGTCTTCTGTGGAGTCATGGTAAATCCGTCCAGTTCTATAACCAATTACAAGATAGTCAGTGCTATTCGTAATGAAATGATAGAAGCTTATGGGCATTAGGGCGTGACAAATAATCCTTTATAACAAATGTTTAACGAGGATGAATTGACAGTTTATGATAAGACATTTCAAACAATAGGTGTTTTAGATAAAGAAGAACAAAAAAAGATACTGGAATTCTTCTATACATTAGGTGTTATTACGTTTAATCTTTAATTTGATGATTTATGAGTAAGAAAAAAAAGTAAAGAGAAAGTAGTAGAGTATTCCAAATTGGAGCATAAAGTTGCTGCTGTCTGGACACGAGTCTCAACGGGGAAACAAGCGGACAACAACGGTAGTTTAGAGTCGCAAAAAAGAATTTGTGATGAATATGCTGCTAGTAAAGGTATCCGCATAAAAGAATATTTTGGGGATACTAATGAGAGCGCACAGACTGAGGGGAAACTATATCATAATATGATTGAAAAAGTGGCTAAAGATAAGGAAATTAATGTAATATTAGTTGCTTCTTATGACCGTTTTATTCGTACAGGTCCAGAGGGCATAATGACAAAAGCGTATTTAAAAGCAAAAGGTATTTATGTTGTTTCAGCAACGCAAGCAATTGACCCAGATAGTGCAGCTGGCACATTCATGGAAAACATGATTTTTCTTTTTAACCAATTTGGAAATAGTTTGAGAAGAGATAAAGCTGTTGTTAGTATGACTGATTGTCAAAGAAAAGGTAACTGGTATTCCAAACCACCATTAGGGTATGATAAGGTAAAGATTGACAAAGACCATATTCTTACAGTAAATGAAACGGGCAAAATATTGCGTGATGCTTTTATTTGGAAAGCAACAGAGGGGATTGGAGATATAGAAAAAGTTCAGCGGTTAAAGGGGTTGGGGTTATCCAAAATTCTTCATAATCCGTTTTATTGTGGGTATATACAACATAGTTTGTTGGGGGATGAAGTTATAAAAGGTAATCAAGAGATATTAATTGATGAGGCTATGTTTAATAAAGTGAATGGTATATCGAATGCAGGATATGAACACAAAGAAATTACTGAACCATTTCCATTGAAAAGGCATATCATCTGTTCAGACTGTGGCGGCTATTTAACTGGATACACAGTGAAAGCACGTGGACGGGATTATTATAAATGTAATAAGAAAGGGTGTAAAGGTAATCATAGCATAGTACAGAGAAACTGCATCAGAAGTATATCAATCGTTTTAAGAAAGGTTTTTGAAAAATACAAAGTAAAGGTGAAATAAAGAAAGTCCTTTTAAAACGGAAAACAGAGTGTGAAAATCGAATTAATACAGTCAAAGTTCGGTTTGGGAGAAATTAATAGTGAAATATATATGGCTATTATGAGCGAATTAAATTCGAGATTAGCAGAAATCAGACGAGAGCTTGAAGATGCAGGGAAAAATTTATCGAACATGATGAAATATATCAATCAAACGATTGAAATGTTTTGTAAATTAGGTTTGTGGAGTGATACTAATTTTTCTGGTTCAGTTGTAATTCTTGGGGGGATTAACTTTTGCTAATCTATACAGAAAGAACCTCTTATCTACTACTCCACGAAATGAAGCCCTAAATGCTTTAATTTTTGCATTAAAAGCTTCCGCAGCAGCATTTGTTCTTCTGTTTACAAAGTAGTTTAATATCCGTTCGTAATGATTCTCAATGGAATTTGCAACAGTGGTGAATGTATCATATCCAAACTCTTCAATTTCATTATACCAAAGTGCCGGTTTGACACGAGTCACATCTTTATTTGTATACTCTGAAAATATTTTTCCTAATCGCAGGGCGTAAACGAGGGCTTAAAGCATAAAAAAAGCAGTTACATTTTACTGTAACTGCTTTAAAGTGAAAAACTTACTTTGGTGGTGCCACAGGAATCGAACCGGGGACACAAGGATTTTCAGTCCTTTGCTCTACCAACTGAGCTATGGCACCAAAATGGTTATCGGTAGAGCTTTTCACTTTGTAATAGAACACCTCTCAGAAACTATTGTTTCTTGTTTGCGGTTGCAAAGGTAGGCATATTTTTTGATTCTACAAATTTTTTGCAAATTTTCTATGAAATTCTTTTTGATTTCAAAAAAATGCTTTACCTTTGCACTCGCAAAACAGAAACGGAATGTAGCGCAGTTGGTAGCGCACTACGTTCGGGACGTAGGGGTCGGGCGTTCGAGTCGCCTCATTCCGACA
>ENA-OQIC01000042-OQIC01000042.1-human-gut-metagenome-genome-assembly--contig:-NODE-42-length-49647-cov-2.364903_pt1 | contig 49647 bp, 62 predicted proteins | sample MGYA00242572_ERZ504736 | MGnify/ENA primary metagenome ERZ504736 (study PRJEB26092, sample SAMD00036201) | human gut metagenome | host: Homo sapiens | study: EMG produced TPA metagenomics assembly of...
TACGTAGCTGTACTCGATGATCTCAGACGTACGTAGTGTACATGATCGATGCTCAGACGTACGTAGCTGTACATCGATCGATGCTCAGACGTACGTAGCTGTACATCGATCGATGCTCAGACGTACAAGATTGCCGCCGGCACAAAGGTATATAAAACATCTAAAGGAAAAGGTATCCTGAGTATTGTGTGCGGTGTTTTATCCGTAATTGTCAGCATCATTTCATTTACCCATCCTGTACTTACCATGATCTCTGCAGGATATATGATCGCTTTTTCTGTTTTGATGCAGGGTATCAATATGATCGTACTTGGAATCAATTTCGGAAAGACCGAAAACTAACAAAAAGGTTATGACTGTATGAATAACACAAAAAGCCCCAAAAACGTATCTTTAAAAAATCAGCTTGAATTGTGGCTGTTCTGTGCACTCATTGGTGCTGTTGCCGGTGCACTGGTATGGATCCTGCTGAAAATAATGGCAGTCGGAACTGAATTTCTGTGGAAATGGCTTCCCGGAAAAACCACTGTTCCCTATTATACGATTCTTATCTGTGTAGCCGGTGCGGCAATTATCGGTATTTTCCGAAAAATATTCGGGGACTATCCCGAAAATCTTGAAACCGTTATGGAAAAAGTCAGAGCAGAAAAAAGATACGAATACAAAAACATGCTTGTAATGATGGTGGCAGCACTGCTGCCATTACTCATAGGAAGCAGTGTAGGTCCCGAAGCCGGACTTACCGGTATTATCGTAGGTTTATGCTACTGGGCCGGAGACAACCTTAAGTTTGCCAAACAGAATACCAGAAATTATTCGCAGATTGGTGCCGCAGTCTCCATGAGTGTGCTGTTTCACGCACCTCTGTTCGGTATTTTCGAAGTAGAAGAAAACTCCGAGGAAGATCTTGCAGCCTTAACAAAGGGTTCCAAATTATTTATTTACGGAATCGCGCTGGCTGCAGGCACTGGTATTTATGCAGGTTTATCTGCACTTTTGGTGCAGGGCTTTCCGGATTTCCATCCTTTGATATGGTGGAAATCCAGAGAAAAGACTATCTGCTTATGATTCTGTATATTTTGTGCGGTCTTATCCTGGCATACTTCTATCAGGCAACACACAAACTGACCGGAAATATTTCCAACAGATTCCCGGCAGTTGTCAGAGAAATTTTTGCAGGTTTATGTCTTGGAATCACAGGTTCATTCTTACCTGTACTTATGTTTTCCGGAGAAGAGCAGATGGGAACACTTATGAAAACCTATACCTCTTATCTGCCGCTGGCACTTATTGGCATTGCATTTTTTAAGCTCCTGCTGACAAATCTGTGTATTCAGTTCGGTTTAAAGGGAGGGCATTTCTTCCCTGTCATCTTTGCCGGAGTATGTATGGGATACGGCGTGGCAATGCTGACCTGCGGGCCAGACGGGGGACATGTGGTATTTGGAGCTGCAATCGTTACTGCGTCACTTCTGGGTGGAATCATGAAAAAGCCACTGGCAGTAACTATGCTTCTCTTCCTCTGCTTCCCGGTTAAAATGTTTATCTGGATTTTCATTGCAGCAGTGGTCGGAAGCAAGCTTATCACACTCAAACCAGAGCAGGAGCCTTCTGTAGATTACAGCAGGCAATAGAGTCGCTACCAGACAAAAAGAACCATTATATCAGAAAACATGGCTGTATGCTTCAGGCAACAACTATAACTTCTGTATATAATGGTTCTTTCATTTACAATTACATGTTATTTTTATAATTACTTTTCTCCGGAAAGAAGAATACGGTCATTATCCAGCATCTTACCGGCACCTGTCTTAAACTTCTCCAAAAGACCTTCCACTGTCAGGCCTTTCTTTTCTTCTTCATGGATGTCCAGCACAATATCTCCGGAATCCATCATCAGAATACGATTTCCCAGATCAAGGGCCGACTGCATATTGTGGGTGATCATCAGACAGGTAAGCTGATGCTCCTCCACGATCCGTTTCGTAAGATTCAGCACCTTCTCTGCTGTTCCCGGGTCAAGGGCTGCTGTATGCTCATCCAGAAGCAGAAGCTTGGGCGGATTCATGGTTGCCATGAGAAGTGTCAGCGCCTGTCTCTGTCCACCGGAGAGAAGTCCTACCGGCTGAGTCATACGTTTCTCAAGTCCTATATCCAGAAGTTTCAGCTCTTCATGGAATCGCTCTTTCTCCTGTCTGGACACATGGGAAAGCCATCCGCCTTTCCCTGCTGCAAGCGCCAGATTCTCTTCTATGGTCATTCCGGGTGCAGTTCCTCTCATAGGATCCTGATACAGGCGACCGATGGTCTTTGCACGTACATGCTGGGGCATAAAAGTAATATCCTGTCCATCCAGCATGATCACACCGGAATCTGTAAGAAAATCTCCACAGATTGCATTAAACAGAGTGGATTTACCAGCTCCATTGGAACCGATGATCGTTGCAAAATCGCCCTTCTCCAAATTCAGGGATAAATCTCTGATGGCCTGTTTCTCGTTTACCGTACCCGGATTAAAAGTCTTGGAAATATGTTCAATCTTCAGCATAAATCACTGTACTCCCTTCCTGTGAGTCATTCTTCTCTTAATCTGCGGCCACTGTTTTTTCAAATATGGACCTGAAATAGCCAGCACAACGATTACAGAAGATACCAGTTTCAGCATAAATGCCGGCATATTGAATCTCAGTGCGACGGTATATACCAGACGGAAAATAAAAGATCCAAGTACCATGCCAACAGCTCTCACGAAAATTCCACCTCTGCCAAGAATCGTACCACCGATCAGCAGGGAAGCCAGCGCGATGGTAACCATTCCCTGTCCGATATTGATATCTACAGATTTCTGTGACTGAGACAGAAGACATCCGGAAAGTGCTGTGAAGGAGTTGGCAACACAGAGACCTACAATCGTAGTAAATACCGGATTAATAGATGAGGATTTTACCATATCTGCATTATTTCCTGTTGCCCTGATTGCCAGACCAAGTCTTGTCCTTAAGAAAAATACAAGGAAGACAATCACAATTGCTACTGCAATGAAAGCAACTACAATATCTCCTCTTCCTTTCAGCGGTGTACTTTTCAATGTTTCTTTCGTCATGGAAAATACCGTCTCTGTTCTGTTCATATTGATCAGGGAGGAACCTCCCATCACTGCAATATTCACAGAATAAAGAGCCGTATTAACGATAATTCCTGCAAGAAGACTGTCAACACCCAGCTTTGTCTGAAGTATGGCTGTCACAAAGCCCGAGCATATACCTGCAGCCATAGCTGCAAAAATTGATAAAAAAGGATGTCCGCTGACTGCCACTGCTGCTCCCACTGCTGCTCCCAGTGTAAACAGCCATCAGTGGAAAGGTCACAGACATTCAGCATGGAATAACTGAGAAACAGGGCAAGAACTGTCAATGAACAGATCAGGCCAAGTTTCAGCGCGGTCTCTCCAAGAGAGAGTATAGTCGCAATAGTCACGATGATTTCCTCCAGTTTGTATTTATTTTATTACATTCAATGAACAGCAACAGAAAATATCTGCTGCTGTTCATTTTAATTCAGAAAATATATCAGTCTTTTCAACCGGCACAATGGATTCCATAAACCCAGAACTTATTCTGAATTTATTCAAAATGCTGTCCGAATATCCTTATTATTTCTCTACATCATCAAAGCTCTCTGCTGTAACGATCTCATTTACCTGTGTGCATAACGGCTCGAAATCTTTTTTAACAGTTTCAAGATCAAGTCCCAGTCCCTCGCAGGTTTCTGTGTTTACTGTTGCAGTACCATTATCAAAAGTTTCAACAGATGTTGTTGCAGGATCTGCATCATTCATAAGGATGTCTGCGATCATATCTGCTGTCTTCTGTCCAAGGTTTGCATAATCAACACCATATCCGACAAATGCACCGTTTAGTGCAAAGGAGTCAGCTCCTGTATACTGTGGGATACCTGCATCAATGAATTTCTCATAGATAGAAAGCTCTGCTGTCATAATTGTGTTGTCAGTTGGTGTGAATACTGCATCTACGCCATCTGCCACCAGTGCATCTGCTGCAAGCTGTACCTCATCTGTTGTGGTACCTGTACGCTCTACATATTCGATGCCTTCTTTATCCAGATAATCCTTGGCTTCCTGGATGGCTGTTGTAGAAGAATCCTGTCCGATATCGTATAAAAGTCCGATTTTCTTTACATCCGGGTTCACTGCCTGGATCAGTTTCATGATGGATGCTGTATCCAGATAATCGCTTGTACCTGTAATGTTTGCTCCCGGTGCATCCAGATCCTCTACAAGGCCGCTTCCTACAGGATCAGACACTGCGGAAAATACAACCGGTGTATCGGTTCCTTCTGTTGCGGACTGCATACGCATTGCTACAGGTGTTGCAATACCTACCATCAAATCTACATTATCAGCCTGAAAATCAGAAATGATCTGTTCCATAACATTGGCATCTGCATTACAGTTATCATAGGACACATCAAAATTTACGTCTTTTTCCTTGCCGATTTCTTCCAGACGGGACTGGATGTTGTCTACGATCTGATTCAAGGAAGCGTCATCTACATAATTGCAGATACCGATCTTGAAATCCTGTGCCATAACCGGTGATGCCATCATCATAGTTGCCATTGCTGTTGCTGCGATTGCTAATACTCTTTTTTCATAGTCTTTTTCCTCTCTCTACATCTTATTTAGCAGTTCATGGTTTTTTAACTGCCATAGTCTCAGGGATGTTTACCAATCCCTTGTTACTGTCTGTGAGAAAGAACTCCCCGGATTCCTCTTTTTCCCGGATGTGTCAACTGCTGTGATACCCACCTGCCATCAGCAGATTTTCCTGCATTACAGGGGGTGCCATATAACAGATTCTCTTTATATATAAAAAATCCGCCACAAGCTATCTGTTGCTTGAGACGGTAATAAGAATCTTATTATCGCGGTACCACTCAAATTGACGAATCGTCCACTTTCTCATGTACAAACATACACTCCTGATTTATAACGGGTTCGGTTCCCGTCGGTGCCTACTCTCACGCTTATCAAGATTTCGGACCGCCCTCGAAAGGCCATTCAACAATCAGTTTCATACGGCTTCCCACCAATTGCCGTTCTCTGGAATGATTCTTGGTTGTTTACTCTTCTTTCTCATCGGTTTTGCTTTTGTTGGTATCATTTTATGCTTAACTTTGTTTTTTGTCAACTATTTTTTGAAAATTTTTTCTGTCTGTTCTCTTTATTACAAACATTCCCACTGCCATAGTACATAATTCTGCCGCCGGGTATGCCAGCCAAATTCCTGTAACTCCCATAAAAACAGGCAATACATAGACAAAAATCAGTACCAGAATACAGCCTCTTAAAAGACATAAAAGCAGGGAATATCCATTTTCCACCACAGACTGAAAATAACAAATATACACCATATTTACTGCTGTAAATAAAAATCCGATAAAGTAAATCTGCACTGCGTCTCCTGACATGGAAAGGATTTCCTTATCAGGATTTAAGAAGATATAAGTAAAGAAATCCGGTGCAAAAATTCCAACTGCTACAATCACGCCACAGACAATAATAGATGTAATCATCGTCAGTTTTCTTACGGAAAAAGTTCTTTCAAACTGCCCTGCCCCGTAATTTACAGAGATAATAGCTGAGATGCCTGATTAACGCCTTTGCAAAGACACATTACCACAATGGCTGTATTGCAGATAATGCCGAATACCGTAACTCCCGTATTTCCCACATATTTTAAAAGCTGCAAATTAAATACAAAAATGGTAATTCCCGATGAAACCTCAATCAAAAAACTGGCTGTTCCGTTCACCAGAATATCCTTCATATAGCTTACACGAATACCACGAAGGTTGAATTTCAACTGATTTTTCTTTGTAAAAAAAATGAATAAGCAGAATTCCTACGGTTAAATAAGAGCCGATAACCGTTGCGATTGCAGCCCCTGACATTCCCATTTCCATAGGAAATACAAACACATAATCCAGCACAATATTGGTAATTCCTCCGGCAATTACCGCATTCATTGCCAACTTCGGAGCACCGTCATTTCTTACAAAGGTCTGTAAAAAAGCAGAGAGAAAATATGCTCCCATTCCCCATATAATGTAGGGAATATAGTCCATAATATAAGGCATGGTTTCCTCTGTTCCGCCTAAAAGCCATGCGATATCTTCCATGAAAACCACACTCACCACAAGGAGCAAAAGCCATATGAGAATGTTCAAAAGAAAGGATGCCGTGAAGTAGGCATCTGCCTTTTCTTTTTCTCCTCGTCCCCTGAAAATAGACATCAGTACAGAGCCGCCCACACCAAATAAAAGTCCCAATCCAAAGAACACATTATAAATGGGAAGTGCGATGTTTAACGCTGCCATTGCCACACTTCCCAATCCTTTTCCGATAATAATGGTATCTGCCAGAACATAGATAGAGGTTACCATTGTGCCCATAATGGACGGGATTAAATAATGAAAAAATAACCCTTTTACCGGTTTTGTCATAAAATCTTTTGTTTCCATAAATCCCTCACCTGTATATTTTATCTTGCAATGATACAGTATATACAAGGACAGAGTTTCTGGCAACCACTTTTTCTATTGCGCTAAGAAAGCATCGCTTCCAATGGCAATATGCACAGCAAGGTAAAAAGAACCGCACCTGAAAAAACAGCCCAACGGACCAATGGAATTTTCCTTTTTTGGTGCCATATAATCATAAAAAGGACAAGGAACAGCCATATCATAAATACACCTGCCTGTATTCTCTTAATCGTAAAACCATAGGCTGCAATATACATTCCCAGCTTGCTCATTGCCGTAATCAAAAGCAAAATCGTCACTGCGGAAAAAGCTATATTTATCACAGAAAGCACCTTGTTTTCTCTTGTTATAGTCTTTGTAAAAGTATTCATAAAAAGGAGCAGAAGGACATTAAAAGCGGTAATTCCGCAAAGCTCAAAAAAGCCCTGTCTTGCATATTCTGCATAAGTAAAGCTCTCCGGTAAAATCCCCGCACAGGCAGAAAAAAGATATTTGCCTGAAAAGCAATAAACAAAATATAGGTAAATCCGATAATTCCTGCAAAGGTATAAACTGCCACATCCGGTATGATATGCAGGCCTTCTCCTGATATCTCCCTATGCTCTTTACAGAGGTCTTTTTCTATATTTCTCTGATAAATTCCTCCATAAACAGTACCAAACATTAGGGAAGAAAGAATAAGCATAATCGGAATTTCTATACATAACTGAAGGAAAAGACCTCCGTCAAAAATATTTCCCAAAAGGCTTTTAAGCATCCGGGAAATCCCGCGTCTGCCTGAGACAAAACCGGCAAGATAATAACAAGCACCGGCAGAGATATCCCTATTCCCAGTAAAACCATAGCTCCTGTCCGTTTCTGTGTTTTGCTGAACAGACTTTGCAGCAACACTCTGATTTGACACAAAAAATTAGAAAACGGCAAAATAATCAGCGCATACCATACATCCAAAAGCACCCACGAGGAGGTTTTGCCATCCAAAACAAGCGCATCGGTCATAACCAGCGTCCAATAGGCACCTACCACCGCCAACATTCCCAGCTGTGTCAGAGGCATAATCGAATAATATCCGTAAGGTATTCCAACTCCCAGCAAAATAATACTCCAAAATATCTTTTCACCGTTTATATGAAAGCCTTTCACAAAACAATACAGAGAAACTACTGCAATATAGAGAATAACAAAGCCTGATATATTAAAAAAAAGAGTCATACTGTCCTGTTTTCCACAGCACATATCCTAAAAATAAATACGCCGCCGCAAAGATTTTATCCCATTTATCTACCTTTATTTTCTCAAAAAAGGGTTCACTTTCCAAAGGTAAGCCCATTTCTGTACTTACCTGATTTTTATTTTCCATTTTTCTTCCTCACTTTCTGAAAACTATTTAGAATTCTTCCTCAGAAACATACTCCAGAATATCTCCCGGCTGACACTCCAAAACCTTACAAAGAGCTTCCAAAGTAGTAAAACGAACTGCTTTTGCCTTTCCGTTTTTTAACACCGATAAATTGGCAGGCGTAATATCAATGGCTTTTGCCAAGTCTCCTGCACTGATTTTTCTCTTTGCCATAACGACATCAAGATTAACTACAATAGGCATTTTTATCACCCTTCCTATATGGTATAATCGTTTTCTCTTTTAATTTCTTCCGCCTGTGCAAAAACATTCTTTATCACACGCAGTATCAAAGCCATAAACATGGCTGCCCCGCATAAAAACCAAAACGGAAAATAATAAAAACCGCTGGCTGCAAAAATCATTCCTGCCGCCGCACAGCACCATGACAGCTGTCTTAAACACTCTGTATTCTCAGAAATGAACACCTGATTTGCACTGATATTTTTCAACAGACCATTCATTTTGTAAAGCGCCGCTCCAACAGGAACTGCCGTAGCATAATTCGTCACTAAAAAGTACGGTAGCATTCCGTCTAAAAGAGGACTGCGAAGTTCTAAAAAACCCCGATACAGCCACGGAGCGCCAACACATATCCCCACAAGAAGGACTGCAAAGAAATAAATACAGACTCTTGTAAATTTTAAGCTTTTATCCTTGTTCCAATTCATCTTTTACCTCCCGCAAAAAAAGTTCTGTGATTTCTCTTTATCAAAGAATACCACAGAACTTTTTGTTTTTCAATATTTTTTTATCGTTTTTCGATAAATTTCTATTTTCTTTTGGAGCGAATAGCTATTCCTGCAACCAAAAGCACAACACCTGCAATTCCCAAAGTCCATTTCCACTCGTATTTGCCCATACTCATGGAAAACAGATAAAATACTTTTATCTTGTTAGGGGAAATGGCAATATTTAACATATAATACAGCAGAGGTATCATATAACCTACTACCACCTGGTCCGTCAGTGCATAAAAGAAAATACCCATTCCACCTAGAAACACTATGGTTGCCAGCTCGCCCATATATAATTTCAAAAATGCAAATTCACAATTTCCTGCTTTTAAAACGCACATATAAATGCCTAAAAGTAACATTAAATAGATAATCGCCTGTGTCATGCGAATACCGTATAGCTTCGCCATAGGCATATACTTTGATGACAGTAAATCTTTAGTAATCCATTTTTTTCCTTCCATAGCTGTTTTTATTCCCAGTTTAACCTAAAATTCTCTACAAAAACTCTACTTCTATGATATAAATAAGAGCTGTCGTATCAAGCATTTCCCTGACACAATAGCTCTTATTCTCATGGATTTAAAGTATCATATACCATTTTCGTAAGTTCATGAATATCTCCATATACTTCTTCCGCTCCATTGGTATTTTTTGTCATAATACATAAAATGAAATCCGTGTTTTCTCCATATACGATTGCCGCATCATGCTGTACCTCAGAAGTTTCTCCTGTTTTATTGGCAACTTTTGTTCCCTCAGGAAGTCCCTGAGGAATTTTAATAGTATTTTCCTGATTTAGCAATAAATGCAGCATACTTCCTGATTTTTCATGACTGACACAATTTCCCGTATTAAATTTTTTCTAAAAGTTTTCCACAGTCTTTTACTGTAGTTACATTATCTCCCTTGCCGTCTTTTTCAGACTTGGAATATGCGGGATGTAAGTAGTATGTATTCCTGTATCTTCATATCCATTTTCTTTCAGATACTCATTAATTTTTGCAGCTCCCTTTACAAAGCTTCGATCAGAAGATTGAACTTTTATAAGCTCATTATAAGCTTCATTATCGGAAACCTCTATCATTTCCTCTAAAAGTTTCTTTGTTTCACTCCAGGCTTTTTTCTCACCTTTATAATATTTCGTCTGGTTTTCCATAACCTCATCCAGATTTTCATAAGTGGCTGCCATAACAAACAACTTTACTAAGCTTGCAGGATACATGGCTCATTATTCAAAACAATTTCATTGCCGTAATCCATTTCCTGAATATATACACTCCAATCACCTGCAAACCCACTTACCATATTTTCCGTTTCCGTCTGAAGTTTTTTTGTCAGTGCTTTTCTCTCTTCTGCTTCCTTTTTATGCTCTTTCTGACGGACTTTTACAGCGGCTTCTTTTGCTTCTTCTTTGGCAATCTGGCTTCCTTTTTCGCTTTTTCTTCCTTCGCTTCTGCTCTGGCAGATGTAATGCTGGACACAAAATAAATGCTGAGTCCTATAACGAAAAGGGCAGCAACCATAAGCCTAATTGCCTTCTTACTGCTCTTTTTCTAAGCAGCCTTCTTCTTTCTTTGGCATCCATATTTATCTATCTTCCTTTTTCCAAATACTTTTTCCCTCTTTTATGGTTTCCAAAACTTGTATTTCTTTTAACATTTTTTTCTCTGTTTTCATTGGATTTCTATCCAGAATAACAAGGTCTGCCCTTTTTCCTTCTTTAACACTTCCCTTTTCTTTTTCTTCAAAGTATGCGTATGCACCGTTTATCGTCACTGCCTGAAGTGCCTCATACACAGTACAGCACTGCTCTTTACCCAACTGATTTCCTGTGCGTGTAATACGATTTACCCCACACCATACAGAATGCAGCATATTCGGCTTTGTAACCGGTGTATCCTGATGAAAAGTCACTTTCATATTTCTTAAAAACGCAGAATGACAAGGACTAATACGTGCGGCTCTTTCTTCGCCTAAATTTTTTCTGTGTACTTCACCCCAGTAATAGACATGTCCCACAAAAATAGACGGAAGAATACCCAGTTCTTTCATTTCCTCTAACTGGTCTTCCCTTGCTGTCTGACAATGAATCATCACCGGACGAAGCTTGTCTTTTTTAGGATTTTTACTATTTTCCAATGCTTTTCTATAAGCGTGGATAAACTGATCTCCTGCTGCATCTCCGTTACAATGTACTAAAATCTGTCTGCTGTCTTCCACTGCTGTTTTCATAAATTTTTCTGTTTCTTTATCAGAAAACCATGGATAAGCACAATACCCTTCACTATTTTCATAAGGTTTTGTCAGCCATGCAGAACGTCCCTGAGGAGAACCATCAAGAACTGCTTTATAGCCTCCCAGCTTTAAATTTCCACAATATTGTTCTGCGTATTCAGGAAATTCTAAAAATAATTCTTGAGCCTTATTTTGTAATAAAGGATATAATACTACATCTAAAATCAGCTCTTTACTTTCATCCATCTGTCGAAGCATTGCAAAAGATTCAGGAGATGCTGCACCGTCTTGCACAGTTATAATTCCGTTTTGCAGATACAACTCCTGCGTTTTTTTCAAACCCGCTTTCAAGTCAAATTTTATTCTGGGGCCTATTGCCTTTTGCAGCAACATCATTGCTGCTTCTTCCAGATAACCATCCGGCTCATTATCTTTATCAAAGCGACCAATTTTACCGCCTTCCGGATCTTTTGTATCCTTTGTAATTCCCGCCAGTGCAAGAGCAGCATCATTGGCACAGCCCATGTGACCGGAAGTATGAGAAATATAAATAGGTATTTCTTTAGAAACCTGATTTAAGTACCTTTTATCCGGCTGCTTCCCCTGAGGTAAGAAATTATGATCATATCCAAATCCAATAATGATACCTGTCTTTTCTATTTTATTCTCCCGCTGATACTCTTTTAAAACAGAAATAATTTCCTCAAAACTCTCACATTGACTTAAATCTGCTGCCTGTGACATTTGAATAGCAGTAGAGATATGGCTATGGGCATCAATAAAAGCGGGCATCAGTGTTTTCCCTTTCAGATTTATCCATTGTGCATCTTCTTTTACAAAAGCCTTTACTTTTTCAAAATCCCCAGCTTTTTTAATTCTGCCGTTTTCCACAAGTACCGCTTCTAAGATTTCCCCTTCTTTTTCCATGGTGAGAATATCTCCGCCATAATAAAATTGCTGCATTACACTACCCCGCTTTCTTTATTTAATTTCTCTCAGATAAACCAAACGCTTCATGAACTGCGTTCATAGCTGCCACTGCATCCTTCTGTGCTACTAAAACGGTAATTCTGATTTCAGAAGTGGCAATCATGTTAATATTTACATCCTGATTATACAAACATTCAAACATCTTTGCCGCAACACCCGGATTAGACATCATACCCGCTCCTACGATAGAAAGCTTTGCAACATCGCAGTTATATTCTACCTTCTCAAAGCCCAGAGCTTCTTTCTTTTCCTCTAAAAGCGCAATGGCTTCATCCAGATTTTCATGGGAAACTGTAAAGGAAATGTCCTTTGTTCCTTCCCTTCCTACGGACTGGATAATAATATCTACGTTAATATTTTTCTTTGCCAATGTATTAAAAAGCTTAAATGCGCTTCCCGGCATATCCTGAATACCGATTACTGAAATTCTATCTGCATTTTTATCTAATGCAACCCCGCTGATAATCATTCTTTCCACTTTATTGACAACCTCCTTCACCACTGTTCCTTCTGAATTGTTTAAGCTTGAACGCACTACAAGACGTACGCCGTATTTTTTTGCCATTTCCACAGAACGGTTATGTAATACTCCCGCTCCCAATGTTGCCAAATCCAGCATTTCATCATAAGTGATTTCTTTTAATTTCCTTGCTGTCGGCACAAGACGTGGGTCTGCTGTGTAAACGCCGTCTACATCTGTATAAATTTCACAGGCATCTGCATGAAGAACTGCTGCCAAAGCAACTGCTGTGGTATCAGAACCGCCTCTGCCAAGTGTGGTATAATCATCATATTTATTTATTCCCTGAAAGCCTGTTACAATTACAATTTTTCTGTCTTCCAGTTCTCGTTTAATTCTCTCTGTATCAATTTTTTTCAGCCTTGCATTTCCATAGCTGCTGGTCGTGTGCATAGGTACTTGAAAAGCGTTTAAGGAAACAGCTCTGACTCCCAGCTGTGCCATTGCCATTGCCATAAGAGATACCGACATCTGCTCACCAATGGTAAATAACATATCCATTTCCCGCTTAGGTGGATTAGGATTGATATCATGAGCTTTTTCAATCAATTCATCCGTATATTTTCCCATTGCAGACAAACGACCACAACATCATTTCCTTTTTCATAATCCTCTATACACCGTTTTGCCACATTGAAAATGCGTTCCTTATCGGCAACAGAGGTTCCTCCGAACTTCTTAACAATTAACATGGTTTCCTCCTGAACGGCAGCTTATACCGCTGTTTTTTCTAAATTGTAAAACAACTATATAATACTATACCATTTCATTGCGGTCAATTAAAAATAAGAAAGCTCTTGCAGTTTCTTTTATTTCGCAATATAATGAACTCAAATTTTACTGTTTTGGAGAAGGATTATGGAATTTGAAAAAATAAGTTCGCCATCTCTTCGGGAACTTTTTGTAGACCAGTTAGAAAATATGATTTTGTCAGGAAAATTAAAAATCGGCGAAAAGCTTCCTCCCGAACGCCAGCTTGCTCAGATGATGCAGGTCAGCCGTGCCGTGGTAAACAGCGGAATTGCGGAGCTGGAAAAAAGGGTTTTTTAATTGTAAAACCCCGAAGCGGAACTTTTGTTGCCGACTATCGCAGGAAAGGTACGGTAGAAACCTTAGTTGCCATTATGAAATATAATGGAGGCCGTATTCGCAGAGAGGAAATCCGTTCGATTTTAGAAGTGCGTATTGCTCTTGACACGCTAATCGCCAGACTGAGTATTCCCATGATTACCGATGAGGAAATTCAGGTACTTTTTGAAAAAGTAGAAGCCATTCAAAATACTGCAAGCGTTCAGGAAGCCATTGAAGCTGCTTTTGCCTTTCAGCATGAATTTGCCCTGTCCTCCAAAAATACTTTGATACCTCTGATTTTTCAGTCTTTTCATGCCCCTATCTTTACCATGTGGGAGCGCTTCTGTGAACTGTATGGTGTGGAAATGCTCTATAACCGCAATTATACCATGTGGACTTATATAAAAAACCGAGATACACAGGGAGCGGTGGATTGGATTGAGCATTCTCTGAAGCAATGTATTGACGGGGATACGCAGATTTATTTTGATTAGAAAAAACTGCTGTATAGAACAGCTATTGAACTATCAATAACTGCTCATACAACAGTTTTTCTTTTTTATCTCTCTGCTCTTTCCATAGCCAGCTTAAAGTCTTTCTGTCTGTGAAAATCTCATGTGTATATGGATTTTTCTTCTGCTGTTTTGCACGTTTGATAATCATTGCCATACATGCAATATTGGCAATCAGCGCAATAACCGCTACCACCCCCTGCATAGTGGGATTTGCTACGGTTGGTCTTGTGGCAGCATCCATAAATCCGTCTGCATACAATACCGGTATAGTGGTAAATCTGCTGGCATCCTGAAACAGCGGAAATACCTGTGCAAACATACACCATAAAGCCAAAGTATTTGCTCTGTTCTGTATCCAGCCGCCTTTATTCCAAAGGGCATTGGCAACTGTCGGAGCTAAAAGAAGCGCCAGTCCGCAGTACCATGCGTGTGTAGGCAGATTGTTATAAGTATATTCAAAGTTCCATAAATCATAAGCCAGAATAAAACACCATGTCATATCCGGCCACAGCATATCTTTTTTATCCTTGGAAACATAAATCCCCAGCCAGCCTGTCATACAGAAAATATTGATTAAGCCGGAAATACCGTTTACCCAGTTCCACCAACCTCCGTACAGCCATACGTTTTCAGATGACAGCCACCAGCGGTCTCCGTCATTCTGCCATTGCCATCATACCTCTGATACCGGACTCAAAATCACTGACTACTGCAATTAAAATATTAATTGCCACAATGAGAAAAGGAAACAGCTTAAACCATTCTTTTTTTCCAATTCCCCATTTGTATTTAATCATCATAAAGCCGATACATCCCGCTGTTGCCGCATAGAGCTTCGCATAATGGAACCAGCTTGTCATGTGCAGATAAGTCTGATTATGAAGCGCCCAATCTGCGCCCATGCTGCTCCTACATAAATTGCCACAAAATATACGGTCAAGACCGCAGGTAAAATTAAGAAACAGAAAATTCCTCCTGTTTTGCTTCTTCTTGCCAGCTCATTCATGAGAATAAGCCCCGCAAATACCAAAATCCAGCCTAACAGCTGCCACATGGTGTTATCTCCGTAAATCTGAAATAACATAAAATCCCTTCCTTTCTCTTTCTGCCTGCATTTTTCAGCAGGCAGTTATCTCTTTAATATTAAACTCATTTCCGGCTGCAAGATATGTATGTTCACTTTTGCAATAGGGACAGATTTTTCCAAATTCTGTTGTAGAATAAGTCTGTTTACAATCCTCGCAAAAGGTCACTGCCGGAATTTGTTCCACAGTAAGTGATGCTCCCTTTAGAAGCTCTGTTCTGTCTGACGCCCACCGCCAACAGCTTTGCAGATAATCTTCCAAAACTCCGGAAACTTCCCCGACTTCCAAAGTCACCCCCGCAATCTGCTTTAAATGGTTTTCTTCCCCCACTTCTTTTAAGCTGTCAATAATATGAAAGACAATTCCCAGCTCGTGCATCCTCTATTTCTCCTTTTTTCCAAAACGGATTTTCATTTCCCTCTTAAATGCGTAAGGAAGAATGACCTTCATCTTATCCTCTGATTTGTGCATGGTACTGCATTCTGGATGCTCTCGATACAGATGAATGGCATCAAACTCACATTTTGTAGTACAAACACCGCAGCCGATACATTTGTTTTCATCTACAACGGAAGCTCCGCATCCCAGACAGCGTGCTGTTTCTTTTTCACCTGTTCTTCTGTAAAGGCTTCTTTTGCATCTCTAAAGGATTTATGAGCATCAATGTCTTTTCTCACACCCGGTATCTGGCGGGAAGAATTATCGTATTCCTCTATTTGAATATTGCTCTTGTCAAGCTCAATAACTGACGTCTGTTTCTTCCGATTGTCAAACTGCTGTGCGGCTGCACAAAACGATGAATGGAAATTGCACCCTCTTTTCCTGCTGCAATGGCATCAATGGCAAATTTCGGTCTGTGTAAACGTCACCGCCTACAAAGATATCCGGTTCTGCTGTCTGATACGTTACTTTATCTGCCACCGCACCGTTTCCTCTTCCTAATTCAACCTTTGAGCCTTCTAATAAATTACCCCAGACAATGCTCTGTCCGATACTTAAAAAGACTCTTTCACAAGGAACGGTCATGGTTACGGCTTCATCAAATTTCGGTGCAAAGCGTTTGTTTTCATCAAAGACAGAAAGACATTTCTTAAATACAATTCCTTTGACTTTTCCGTTTTCTGTAAGGATTTCCTTCGGTCCCCAGCCACAGTTCAGAGTGATGCCTTCTTCCTGTGCCTCTGTGATTTCCTCTTCTGATGCAGGCATAATCTCTCTGCTTTCCAGACAGAACATGGAAACCTCAGATGCTCCGCAGCGGCTTGCAGTTCTCGCCACGTCAATGGCTACGTTTCCGCCTCCTACGACTACGGTACGTCCTTCTACCGGATAATTCTGATTGTCACCTACTGTACGAAGGAAATCTACGGCAGTCATAACACCTTCTGCATCTTCTCCTTGGATATTGGCTTTTCTTCCTCCCTGACATCCGATTGCAAGATAAAAGGCTTTATAGCCCTGTTTACGCAGTTCCTCTAAGGTAATATCTTTTCCTACTTCAATACCGCATTTAATTTCCACACCCATCTGGCGCATCACATCAATTTCTGCCTCTACCACATCTTTTTCCAGTTTAAAAGAAGGTATTCCGTAAACCAGCATACCGCCCGGCTTTTCATTCTTTTCAAAAACAGTAGGCTTATAACCTTTTTCTGCAAGATAAAAGGCACAACTAAGTCCTGCCGGACCACCGCCTATAATGGCAATCTTCTCTTCAAATAATCTGCCTGTGGTAGGCGGAATAATCGGCGGAATATAACGGTTTTCTGCTGTCAAATCCTGCTTTGCAATGAATTTCTTTACTTCGTCAATGGCAACCGCCTGATCAATGGTTCCTCTTGTGCAGGCATCTTCACATCTGCGGTTACAGATATGTCCGCATACTGCCGGAAACGGATTTTCTTTTTTAATCAAAGCCAGCGCTTCTCTGTATTTGCCCTGTGCGGCTTTTTTCAAATAGCCCTGTACTGCAATATGCGCAGGACAGGCTGTTTTACATGGCGCTGTACCGGTGTCATAGCAGTTAATCCGATTGTTATCCCGATATCTTCATCCCATTTTCCGGTCCCACTTCACGGCATCCGGAAGCTCATGCTTCGGGTATTCGATTGGTCCATCTTTGTACAGAGCTTCTGTCCCAGCTTGACCGCTCCTGCCGGACAATATTCCACGCATCTGCCGCAGGCAACACAATTTTCTGTCTTTACGTGAGCAACATAAGCAGACCTTGACATATTCGGCGTATTAAACAGCTGGGAAGTACGTAGTGCATAGCATACATTGACATTACAGTTGCAGATGGCAAAAATTTTATTTTTTCCGTCAATATTGGTAATCTGATGTACAAAGCATTATCCTCAGCCTTTTTCAAAATATCCAGCACTTCCTCATAAGTGATATAGCGTCCGCCCTTTTGTGTTTCTACTACGTAATCTGCCATATCCCCACTGCAATACACCAATCCTCCGGGTCATCTGCACAGCCTTCCTCATAGGTCTGTCTTGACAATCTGCAAGAACACGGACTTGCCGCATATTTTCCTTCATATTTTTTCAGCCAGTGAGAAATATGCTCAATGTCAATGGACTGATTTTCCATTTCAATGGCTTTTTCTACCGGAATAACGTGCATACCGATACCGGCTCCTCCCGGCGGCACCATTGGTGTTACTTTTTCTAAAGGCAGTCTTGACATCCTTTCAAAAAATCTGCCAAGTTCCGGATGTTCCTCAAGCTGTTTGCGGTTCATATTCGTAAATTCTGCACTGCCAGGCACAAACATAGGAAGTACATATTGTTTTTCTCTTTTAGGATTTTCCCAGTTATATTCCAAAAGCCCTACAATACTCATTTCTTCCAAAAGTTTTTCCAGTTCTTTTTCTTCTTTACCCGTAGCTTTTAAAATCTGAGAAAATGTCATAGGCTTACGCACCTTCATTTTCAGCGCCACTTCTGCCATTTCATCTGTTACAACGCATGCTAATCCCCAGTATTCTGGATCATCTACGGTCACCTTATGTCCGATACGATCTGTAATTTTCTGTCCCAGCTTTAAAATTAATTCTCTTTTTTCTGCCATACGTGACTCTCCCTTTCTGTTTCTACTCTTTCCAATGCTTTACTTCATCTAAAAGCCACTCAAACCACTGCTGCATCCCTTCCCCTGTCTTTGCACTAATAGGAATAATTTTTGCTTTTGGATTACGCATCAAAATATTTTTCTTACACGCCTCCATATCAAAGTCAAAATACGGAATTACGTCTACTTTGTTAATAAGAACTACATCGCACACGGAAAACATAAGCGGGTATTTCAACGGTTTATCATGGCCTTCCGGTACACTTAAAATCATGGCATTTTTTACTGCCCCTGTGTCAAACTCTGCAGGACAAACTAAATTTCCCACATTTTCCAAAATTGCCAAATCCAGTTCATCTGTCTCAAGACCTTCCAGCCCCTGAGCTGTCATGCCGGCATCCAAATGACACATTCCTCCCGTATGGAGCTGAATGGTTTTTACTCCCAAATCAGATATTGTTTTTGCATCCACGTCAGAGTCAATATCTGCCTCCATAACCCCAATGCGAAGCTCCCCTTTTAAAGCTTTAATGGTTCCTGTAAGGGTTGTAGTTTTTCCTGAACCGGGAGAAGACATTAGGTTTAATAGGAATAACTTTTTCTCCTTCAACTGCTTGCGAAGCTCATCGGCACGTTTTTCATTGCCGGAAAATACACTTTTTTTAATTTCCAGAACTTTGAATTTGTCCATTGCCCTTCCTCCGTTCTAATTGGTTGTACCAATTTTGTTATTTTATCGACATTATATTATTATGACGATTTTTTGTCAATATAACTTCTGTTTTTCATATATTTTATCCTATTTTTCTCTGTTTTCCCCTTCGTTTATGTCAATTTTTGTATTTGGTATCTGGTATAACCAATTCCATTTTTAAAAAAGAAAGAGAGGATATGATAAATCTCAAATCATAACCTCTCTCTATCAGCTTTAACTGTTCTTAACAAACTCAGCTCCGCATTTGGGGCATCTTACACTAATCTTACCTTTTCCCTTTGGAATACGGATTTTCTGTTTGCACTGGGGACATGTATAAATATGAAAGTCCTTTCTCTGCTGCTGTATGTATTTTGTTTTCCCGAAAAATCTTCGTACCTTATTTTCCAACGCCAGATATTTTTGATTTTCCGCATATCGCTTTGAAATATTTCTGGAAAACACACGGAAATAAATAAGAATAACAAGTAAAAATTCCCATGAAGTAAGCAACACGCTAAAGTATACATTATCCACGAAAATATCCAACATGCACAGACCAGAAAAACAATCAGCATCGCCTGATTTAAACGGTCACTGCCATACCTTCCATACATAAATCGCTGAAACGCTTCTCTTATTTTATTCATACTGCAATTCTTCCTTCCTAATATCTTCAAATACCTTTTGTACAAAGCTTTTGCGCCTTCTAAATCCTGCGTGTCAGGATGAAGCATTGCCATGTCAAAATTACGGAGCATAGCATTTATCATCTTCGTATTTTCCGGTGTCTTCATGCTGAGATATTTCTCACGCACAGAAATCGGCATCTTTCCCTGACAGATATAAGCGCCCAGATATTCGTTGTCATCCTCAATAAAAACACGTATGTTTTCTTCGATTTTTTTATAATATTCCAAATCATTTCCCATCCGCAGGTACCGAATAATGCAATCTTCTTTCCCTGAAGGCTGCCCAGATAATCCAACACCTCCACGCTGGCACTTCCTCTGTCCGTCCAAAATCCTATAAAATATATGTCTCCCATTTCATAATCTGTCTGTCCTTCTAAAGGTGCAATATCCTTACACTGTCCGGGAACAGCCTCAAAAATTGCTTTTGCCAGCTTTTCTGTATTGCCGGTTCTGCTCTTGTACAATACCTGCGTTTTCATGTTCATCTTCCCTTCTATTGTTGTCATAATAGTATTTTATCACAAAACAATAGAAATAATATTTCTTAATTCTTAAAAACTCTAAACTCTCTATAAAGTTTTTCCTGCATACACTTTATTTAATATGCACGTCCAACTGCGGAAACGGAATTTCAATCCCCTGTTCATCAAAGGTGAGCTTGATTTTTCATTCAAACGCCACTTTGTCGCCCAGTATTCCTCTGTCTTTACCCATGCACGAAGTCCCAAAATCACACTGTCTGCCGCCAGCTCGTCCACAAAGACCTGCATCTCCTGGTCTGACATAATACTGGCATCCTCGTGGAGCAGTGTTTCCAAAATTTTCTTGGCTTTTTTCAAATCTGCCTGATAGGAAATTCCTACCTTAATTTCCAGCTTGCGGTTGTCTTTTGCCGTCACATTGACAATACTGGAATTGGTAAGCGCTCCGTTTGGAACGGTAATTCTTCGGTTATCCACTGTGGATAAGGTTGTGTAAAAAAGGTCAATTTTTACAACCGTGCCCTCTTGCTTTCCCGAATTTTCAATAATATATCTCCGATTACAAAAGGTCTTAAAATCAGGATAATCACTCCGCCTGCAAGGTTTGACAAGCCCCCCTGCAAGGCAAGACCAATGGCAACACCACTGGATGCCAAAAGTGCGGCAATGGAAGACTCCTTCACTCCAAAGCTGGTTGCAATGGAAACAATCAGGAAGAAATACATGGCAGCCTTTGCGAATGAGGATACAAATTGTGTAACTCCAGTATCTGCATTCGCCCTGTTCATAGATGCCACAATCAATTTGCAAAGTTTATGAATGATTTACTGGCAACTACATAGACCAAAATTGCCAGAAGGACTCTCCCTGCAAAGCTTCCGATTAAGGGCAGCTTCTGACTCCAGTAATCCCATGTGAGATACTGTCTGAAAAACTCTCCAATTCCCGCAATTTCCAGCGGTTCTGTCAATGCGTCTGTCAAGATAATTCTCATCTTCTGTTTTCCTCTTTTTTGTGTTCTTCTTTTATTTTTTTCTCCAATTCACGGCGTACCTTAGACTCTTTTACCATCTTTTCCCCACATTCTTTTACAGAAAAAATCTGTACGGAAAGAGGGGCTACCTGAATTTCTATGGAATAAGGTCTTTCGTCCTTTTCCTCTTTTTTTGCTTTCTGTACTCCGCTGTTTTTTACGCCTGTACCTCCAAAGCTTTCATCATCACTGTTAAAAATTTCTCTGTACTCTCCTGCATAAGGAACACCCATCGCATAAGCTTCATACGCCAAATCAGAAAAGTTACATACCACAACTAAGGTATCTGCTTTTTTCTCTGCTTTCCGAAGGAAGGTAAGCATATTTTTTTCTGCTTCTATATGATTAATCCATTCAAAGCCGTCAGGAGTATCATCATATTCATAGAGCGCCGGATAATCCTGATAAAGCTTTAATAATGCTTTTACATAGTCCTGCATCTGTTTATGTTCCTTCTCTTCTAACAGCTCCCAATCAAGAGGGGTCTTTTCAGACCATTCCCTTTCCTGGGCAAAGTCCTGTCCCATGAATAAAAGCTTTTTGCCGGGATGTGTCATCCAAAAGCCATAGGCTGCTCGCAGATTTGCAAGCTTCCTATCTTTTTCACCGGGCATTTTATTAAGAAAAGAACCTTTTCCGTGTACTACCTCATCATGAGAAAAACTAAGCAAAAATTTTTCACTATATGCGTATAACATACTAAAGGTCAGCTCATCATGGACACCGCTTCTGAAAATCGGGTCTTTTCTCATATAATCCAGAAAATCATTCTGCCATCCATATTCCATTTTCTGTCAAAGCCCAAGCCATTATCCTCTAAATCTCCCGTAACAGCCGGCCATGCAGTAGACTCCTCTGCAATTAAAAGGGCATCGGGATATTTTTTCTTAAAAATAGAATTTAAGTGTTTCAAAAACTCTACTGCTTCCAGATTTTCATTTCCGCCATACATATTCGGCTGCCACTGTCCATCCTGTCTTCCGTAATCCAGATAAAGCATAGACGCCACCGCATCCATACGGATACCGTCTGCATGGTATTTTTCCGCCCAAAACAGAGCATTGGATATGAGGAAATTCTTTACTTCAGGGCTGGCATAGTCAAATACCAGCGTTCCCCAGTGAGGATGCTCTGCCTTCTCTGCTTGGGAATACTCATAAAGAGCTGTGCCGTCAAAGCCTGCCAAAGCAAAATCATCTTTTGGAAAATGTGCCGGAACCCAGTCTAAAATCACGCCGATATCATTTTGGTGCATATAATCCACAAAATACATAAAGTCTTCGCAATTTCCAAAGCGACTGGTAGGAGCATAATATCCTGTCACCTGATAGCCCCATGACTCATCTAAAGGATGCTCCATCACAGGTAATAATTCCACATGAGTATATCCCATCTCTTTCACGTACGCACACAGCATTTTCGCCAATTCCCGGTAATTATAAAATTCTCTGCCGTCCTCCGGCTTTTCCATGAGCCTAAATGCACTTCGTATATGGAAAGTGGTCTGTCCTCTCCTTGGAGCTTACCTCTTTTGTTCATCCACAGACTGTCTTCCCACTGATAACCGGACAAATCTGTTACCACAGAAGCATTGCACGGACGGACCTCAGCCTGATTTGCATAAGGGTCTGCTTTTAAAAACACCCGCAAATCTTTTGTTTTAATTTCATACTTGTATAAATCAGAGAGTTTGACACCGGGAATAAACAATTCAAAAATCCCAGACCGGGAAAGCCGGTTCATCGGATGTACTCTGCCGTCCCAATGGTTAAAATCCCCTACCACACTGACACGCAGGGCATTGGGCGCCCAAACTGCGAAATGTACTCCCCAAACGCCTTTTATCTTTTGATAATGCGCTCCTAATTTTTCGTATATATCATAACAAATTCCCGCACAGAATTTCTTTTCTTCCTCTTCTGTAATCTGGCTCTCAAAATAATAAGGGTCTTGTACCAGCTTTTCTTCACCGTTTTTCAAAAACACCTGATACGTATAATTTAAAATCTGCTTTTCCGGTATCAGACAGGCAAAAAATCCCGCCTCATCCTGCATTTCCATTTTATATTCCCGTTTCTTTTTCCCAAAAAGAAGTTTTACTTTTCGTGCTTCCGGAAAAAAGCATTGAAAAAGAATACCGTTTTTCATAATTTTCGGTTTCAGTGTTTTCTGCGGCTCGCTTTCCTCTGAATAAACAAGAGCCTCTATCTTTTGCCAATCCATTAAATTATATAATTCCTCAGACATATTGCGCCTCCTTTTTTCTATATTATCATCAATCCGGTAAATTGTAAAGTTTTGCCCTGTTTCTCTTAAAATTTGTATATATAAATTGTATATTTTTTGTTTTTATAACAGAAAATGATTGTGAATTTTATACATATCAAGTATAATAGGAATAGCTTCGCAAAGTGAAGGTTCATTTCCCTTTGGCTGCGTATTTGACTATTAGGAGGAGGTATCAAAGCATGCTTGACCAAAGTTATTATGAAAAAACCGATGAAATCATCGAATTTTATGGCCGTAAAGCAAGTTCATTAATTCCCATTATGCAGGATATTCAGGCAGAATATCGTTATCTGCCCGGAGAGCTGCTGACCTATGTTGCGAAAGAAATCGGAGTACGTGAGGCAAAAGCTTACAGTGTGGCAACTTTCTATGAAAATTTCTCTTTTGAACCAAAGGGAAAATACATAATTAAAGTTTGTGACGGAACTGCCTGTCATGTCCGCAAATCTATTCCTATTTTAGAAGCCTGCAAAAGGAGCTGGGGCTTAGCAAGAAAAAGCATACCACAGATGATATGCTGTTCACCGTAGAAACGGTTTCCTGTCTGGGCGCCTGCGGATTAGCGCCTACTATGACGGTAAACAACGAAGTTTATCCTTCCATGACGCCGGAAAAAGCTCTGAATTTAATCGCAGAACTGAGAGGTGATAATGTATGATAATTGAAAACAGAGAAGCTTTATTAAAAGAAAGAGAAGCTGCCCGTGAAGAACTGGCTTCTTATAAATGTCGTATTTTAGTCTGTGCGGGAACAGGATGTGTAGCCTCCGGTTCTGAGAAAATCTACCAGAAAATGGTTGAGCTCTGTCAGGATTTAGAAGGGGTTTCCGTTGAATTTCAAAAAGACGTTCCCCATATCGGCACAGTAAAAACAGGATGTCAGGGAATTTGTGAATTAGGCCCTTTGGTACGTATCGAGCCTTATCATTATCAGTATGTAAAAGTACAGGAGGACGACTGTGCTGAAATTTTCCAGCGCACGGTTTTAAATGAAGAGCCGGTAGAACGTCTTTTCTATAAAAAAGGCGGTAAAGCTTATCCGACTCCCGATGAAATTCCTTTTATTGCAAAACAGACTCGTATTGCTTTGGAAAACTGCGGTAAATTTGACGCAGAGTCTCTTGATGAATATATTGCTTCCGGCGGCTATGAGGCTTTATCAAAAGCGCTTTTTGACATGACTCCGGAAGATGTTTTAAATGAAGTGGATAAGTCCAAACTCCGCGGAAGAGGAGGCGGCGGCTTCCCTACGGGACGCAAATGGAAACAGGTTGCAGCTCACAAGGATGTAGCGGAACATTTTGTGGTATGTAACGGAGACGAAGGCGACCCCGGCGCTTTCATGGACGGCAGTGTTATGGAAGGCGACCCATATCGTCTGATTGAAGGTATGACTATTGCCGCTTACGCAACAGGCGCTCAAAATGGTTATATTTATGTTCGTGCCGAATATCCTCTTTCCGTTGCAAGACTTCGCAAGGCAATCCGACAGGCGGAAGAAAAAGGGCTTTTAGGCGACCATATTTTAGGTACGGATTTCCAGTTCCACATGCACATCAACCGTGGTGCAGGAGCATTTGTATGCGGCGAGGGTTCTGCTCTTACTGCTTCTATTGAAGGCGACAGAGGTATGCCTCGTGTAAAACCGCCTCGTACTGTTGACAAAGGTCTTTGGGCAAAGCCTACGGTTTTAAATAATGTAGAAACCTTTGCCAATGTACCGGGAATTGTATTAAAAGGCGCTGACTGGTTCAAAACCATCGGTACAGAAGGAAGTCCCGGAACAAAGACCTTCTCCATTACCGGTGCCATTGAAAATACAGGGCTGATTGAAGTGCCTATGGGTACTACTTTAAGAGAGATTATCTATGACATCGGCGGCGGCATCAAAGGCGGCGGTGATTTTAAAGCCATTCAGATTGGCGGTCCTTCCGGCGGATGTCTGACAAAAGAACATCTTGACGTTGGGCTGGATTTTGACAGCGTAAAAAAATACAATGCATTATGGGCTCCGGCGGTCTTGTTGTTATGGATGAGAATACCTGTATGGTAGAGGTTGCCCGTTTCTTTATGAGCTTTACCCAAAGAGAGTCCTGCGGAAAATGTGTTCCATGCCGTGAGGGAACAAAACGTATGCTGGAAATTCTGGAGAGAATTGTCAATGGCGAGGGCAAGCTGGAAGATTTGGACACACTGGAAGAACTGGCTGCATGGTGAAAAATATGGCTTTATGCGGTCTCGGAAAGAGCGCTCCTCTTCCGGTTATCAGTACTTTGAAAACCTTCCGCAAGGAATATGAAGAACATATTGTAGAGCATAAATGTGCTGCGAAAAACTGTACTGCATGAGAAAATATGTAATCAATCCTGAATTTTGTAAGGGCTGCGGCAAATGTGCGAAGAACTGTCCGGTAGGTGCAATTACCGGTGTGCGCAAGGAAGCTTATCACATCAATCCAAATCTTTGTATTAAATGTGACTCTTGCCGTGATAACTGTGCATTTGATGCAGTGTATGTTGAATATTAGGAGGGATGATTATGGGATTTATGACAATAGACGGCAGAAAAGTAGAATTTACCGATGAAAAAAACGTACTTTCTGTCATTAGAAAAGCCGGTATTGATTTACCTACACTTTGCTATCATTCTGAGCTGTCCACCTTTGGCGCATGTCGTTTATGTACCGTAGAGGATGACAGAGGACGTACCTTTGCTTCCTGTTCAGAGGAGCCCAGAGACGGCATGGTAATTTATACCAATTCCGGAAGAATTAAAAAATATCGTAAAATGATTGTAGAACTGCTCCTTTCCGCACACTGCCGTGACTGTACTACTTGTGTGAAAAGCGGCGAATGTAAGTTGCAGGAGCTGGCTCACAGAATGAACATCACTACGGTTCGTTTCCAGAATACCAGAGAGGAAAAGCCTTTAGATACAAGCTCTCCTGCTCTTATTCGTGACCCGAATAAATGTATTCTCTGCGGAAACTGTGTTCGTGCATGCCGTGAGCTTCAGGGACTGGAGGTTTTAGGCTTTACCCACCGTGGTACAGATGCTATGGTAACGCCTGCCTTTGACAAGCCACTTTCTGAAACAGACTGTGTAAGCTGCGGTCAATGCCGTGTTTTCTGTCCAACGGGCGCTATCAGCATCCGCACCAATATGGATGAGGTCTGGGACGCTATCAATGATCCGGATACACGGGTTATCGCACAGGTTGCTCCGGCTGTCCGTGTAGCGGTAGGCGATGCCTTCGGATTAACAAAGGGACACAGTGTAATGGGCAAGCTGGTAGCTGTTCTTCACCGCATGGGCTTTGATGAAGTTTACGACACTACCTTTGCAGCTGACCTTACCATTATGGAGGAGTCCAAGGAATTTTTAAACCGTGTGGAAAAGAATGAAAAACTTCCTCTTTTAACCTCCTGCTGTCCTGCATGGGTAAAATTTGTATGTGACCAATATCCTGAGTTTAAAGATAATTTATCTACCTGTCGTTCCCCACAGGGAATGTTCTCGGCAGTTATTAAGGAATATTATAAAAATCCGGAAAGAAGCCAGAATAAGAAAACCTTCGTGGTTTCCATTATGCCATGTACAGCAAAGAAAATGGAAATCCTGCGCTCCAACAATTTTACTCATGGAGAACAGGATACCGATATTGTACTGACTACTACGGAAATCATCCGTATGATTAACAATTCCGGTATTGACTTTGCTTCTCAGGAAACAGAGGCATGCGATATGCCTTTGGCTTTGGCTCCGGTGCAGGCGCTATCTTCGGTGTGACCGGAGGCGTTACAGAAGCAATGCTTCGCCGCCTTGCTGATGACCATAATAAAGCGACCATGGATGCCATTGCAGAAGCAGGGGCTCGTGGTGACGAGGGTATTAAAGAGTTCACTGTAAATTATAAAGGCACTGACTTAAATGTCTGCGTTGCCAGCGGACTTGCCAATGCACAGACTGTTATGGAAGATGTGAAAAGCGGAAGAAAGCATTACCATATTATTGAAATCATGGCATGCCGCAGAGGATGTATCATGGGCGGCGGACAGCCTCCAAGAGCCGGTGACCGTACCAAATCAGCCCGCCGTGACGGACTGTATCAGGCAGACCATGTGACAAGTATCCGAAAAGCTGACGAAAATCCATTAATTCTCGCTCTTTACGATACCTTACTGAAAGATAAGACACATGAACTGCTTCATGTAGATAAATACTAAAAAGCAAAAATGAGGCTGTCGTTTTAAATATATATGTATTTAATGCGACAACCTCTTTTTAAATTTTAGAAATATTGAATGACCGCTCCCAAGCTTCTGCCTCTTTTTCCTCATGGGTAATACAGATGACCGTTTTCCCCTCACAGCTTTTTTTCAAAAACTGAATAACCCTTTCTTTCATTTCTTTATCCAAGCCCTTAAAGGTTCGTCCAAGAACAGGATATCCCATTTTGCATACAATGCCCTTAAAATCGCCACTCGTCTTTTCATTCCTCCCGACAATTCTCTTACCGCTGATGGCAGCAGTCCAGAAGTCCCACTGCTTCTAGCCCTTCCCGAATTTCTGTTTTTTCTTTTTGGACAAGGCGAATATTGGAAAGGACGTTTAGGTTTTCGCAAAGCCTATCCTCCTGAAAGACAACGCTGATATCCTTGCCTTCTATTCCTGCTACCTTTCCCCTGTCTGCCTGCTCCAGTCCGATGAGAATACGAAGCAATGTGGTTTTTCCTTTTCCGGAAGGCGCCATAATACAGGTTATCTGTCCTTCTGTCAGCTCCATATTCAGATTTTCGAACACTTGTCTGCCATCGTAACTTTTACTCAAGTTTTCTATCTTAATTGCCATGCTTTACATCCTTTCTACCCACGAAACAGCCTTATCCAGCGCTGCCAGAAAGATTTTTCAAATATCATGCTGACTATAAGAATTACCATGGTCCATGCAAAAAGGTCTGGAGTATCCAGATACACTTTTGCCTCGTATAATCGCTCTCCCATAGAACCGTCAGGAATTCCGATTACCTCTGCAGCAACTCCCGCTTTCCAGCATAATCCCAGCGACACACTGCAGCCTGCTCTGAAAAAAGGCAGCACTTCAGAAAGATAAATGTAACGAATTTTGTTTTTTCCAGATACCTGAAACACCTGTGCCATTTCCAGAAGATTTTTATCTGTATTTTGAATACCGTTTAATACATTAGTGTAAATCACCGGAAACACCATGAGAAAAGAAATTGTTACAGAAAGGTTTTCGGAAGGAACCCAGATTAAAATTAAAATGACAAAGGATGCAACCGGAACAGATTTCATAGCAAGAATAAGAGGGGCAAAAAGCTCCTGTATTTTCGGAAGTCTTGACGCAATGCTTCCCCCGAGCACTCCTGCCAGTACAGCAAGGAAAAAACCGCCTATAATACGAAAAAGCGAAAAACAAATTGTCTTCCAAAAAGAAGCTTCAAAAATGAAACTGCCAAGTCTTTTCAGAACAGCAACAGGAGATACCAGAAGTATCTCCTGTCCAAGCCACAGACTGGCTATTTCCCATACAAGCAACCAGAAAAGCACTGCCCATAGCTTTATTTTTCTATTTTTCTTACTGGATGTAATAGAAGTCATGATTTGGTACTTCTCCTCCTACTGCCTGAGGATTTTGCGCTTTTAAAACCTCCAGATATCCGGAAAGTTTTTCTTCCATTTTCTCCCCGTCTATACAGACAATATTGCAGGCAGGAAGCGCTTTTTCCGCCACTGCTGCCGGCACAATGTCATATTTTTCGATTAGCTGTGCCGCATCTGTAACGTTCTCATTTACATAATCCACCGAAGTATGGTATTCCTTTAAAAATTCCTGCATTTCCTCTGGATTTTCTTCTGCAAACTCCTTACGGACAACCACAACTCCTGTAATCATGCTGCTTTTCTTTTCCTCACCTTCTTGTAATGCGTCCCATTCCTTTGTTAAATCAAGAGCAGTTCTAATCTCAGGATTTTTTGTCTGTGCCGTAGTGACAAAAGGCTGGGGCAGCATGGCAACTGCATTTTCCTGACTTGCTAAGCAGCAACACATTCAGAATGTTCGCTTTTCCATTCAATGGTAACGTCTGTTTCAGGGTTTATTCCGTTAGAAGATAAAATGTAATTTAAAGCATATTCCGGTGTTGCGCCTTTTCCGCTGGCATAAATGGTCTTTCCTTTTAAGTCTGCTGCGCTTTGTATAGTTTCTCCGTTCTCCACAATATATAACACACCTAACGTGTTAATTGCCAGAACCTGAATGTCTCCTTCTGTTTTATTATAAAGAACAGAAGCCAGATTTGCGGGAATTGCCGCAATATCTGTTCCCCCCTGCAAAAGCTTTGGAGAAACCTCATCCACAGAAGCTGCTATGGAAAAATTGTAATCAGAATTTTCCATCATTTCTACCAGTCCCATTGCGGTGGGGCCTTTTAATGCCATAATATTCACATCTATCGGTGCTTTTCCTGTTTCTTTCGGCTCTTCTGCCTTACCTTCGGCTTTTCCGCATCCCATAAAGGCTGCAACCATCATTACCGCTGCCAATAACAGCGCCGTTATTTTCTTTTTCATGTTCTGTTCCTTTCTCATGAAAACTCTATTTTATAATTCGTACTCGGTATACTTCCTCAATGGCTTTTAATGCCTGCGCCACCTCTTTGGAAATCGGCATGGTAACATCAATCATCGTATACGCATAATCGCCTTTACTTTTGTTAATCATATTGGCAATATTTACCCCTGCATCACCTAATACTTTTGTAAACTGAGAAATCATATTCGGAATATTTTTATGATTAATCGTCAAGCGTCCCGCATCAATACAGGTACCCCCGTCACAGCTTGGATAATTGACAGAATTTTTAATATTTCCGTTTTCCAGATAATCCATAAGCTGTTTTACTGCCATCACTGCACAATTATCCTCAGACTCCTCTGTGGATGCGCCAAGATGAGGTGTCACCAAAGTATTTGGTGCATTTGCAACGGTAGGATTTGCAAAGTCTGTTACATATTTTTTCATTTTTCCGGCTTTTAATGCTTCGCAGACAGCTCCTCATCCACCAGCAAATCTCTGGCAAAGTTCAAAAGAACTACATCGTCCTTCATCTGAGCGATTTCCTCTTTCCCAATCATCTTCCTTGTAGCATCTGTCAAAGGCACATGAATGGTAATATAATCACAGTCACGGTAAATCATGTTAATATCATTGATGTGATAAATGCTTCTTGATAAATTCCATGCTGCATCTACGGAAATATACGGGTCATATCCGTAAACCTCCATTCCCAAATGAATTGCCGCATTTGCCACACGCACGCCAATAGCTCCGAGTCCGATAATTCCCAGCTTTTTACCGCTGATTTCACAGCCTGCGAACTGCTTTTTCTGTTTTTCTGCTCTTTTGGCAATATCCTCTGTAACATCCTGTTTTCCAGCCATTCAATACCTCCGATAATATCTCTGGATGCCAGCAACATTCCCGCAATCACCATTTCCTTTACTCCGTTGGCATTTGCTCCCGGTGTATTAAATACTACAACTCCCTTTTTTGTCATTTTTTCCAAAGGAATGTTGTTTACACCGGCTCCTGCTCTTGCCACTGCCGCTGTTTTTTCTGCCACTTCCAGATTGTGCATATCTGCACTTCGCACCAGTATGGCATCCGCTTCCTGCATACACTCTGTATTTTCATATTTTGCAGGAAACTTATCAAGACCAACTGCTGAAATTGGATTTAAACAATAATACTCATACATATTTTAAATTTCCCTCCTCAAAGTTCTTCATAAAGGCTACCAGTTCTTTTACACCCTCCATAGGCATTGCATTATAAAGGCTGGCACGCATACCGCCTACGGTGCGATGCCCTTTCAGATTATACAGACCTGCTGCTTCTGCTTCTTTTACAAATTTATCATCCAACTCTTTCTTTCCGGTAACAAAAGGAATGTTCATAAGAGAACGGTCTTCTTTTCTAACTGTACCCTGAAACATCTTGCTGCTGTCTAAGAAATCATAAAGAACCTGCGCTTTCTTTTCATTATATGCTTTCATGCTTCCAGGCCACCCTGTTTTTCAGCCACTGAAATACCTTTCCGCACATATAAATACAATACGTATTCGGCGTATTATAAAGAGAATTGGCATCTGCATGCGTTTTAAACTTCAGCATGGTAGGAGTTTCCGGCATTACATCTTCAGAAATCAAATCCTCTCGAATAACAGAAATCACCATTCCCGCAGGTCCGATATTTTTCTGTACGCCTCCATACATAATTCCATATTTCTCTATATCCACCGGCTCTGACAAAAAGCAGGAGGACACATCTGCCACTAATGGTTTTCCCTTTGTATTTGGAAGTGTTTTAAACTTCGTACCATAAATGGTATTGTTTTCACAAATATATACGTAATCTGCCTGTTCGTCAATTTCCAAATCACTGCAATCCGGTATATAAGAATACATTTTATCCTCAGAAGTTGCGATTTTGTTTGCTCTTCCGTATTTCTGTGCTTCCTGCCATGCTTTTTTTGCCCACTGTCCTGTCACAATATAATCTGCCACTTTATTTTTCATCAAGTTCATGGGAATTGCCGCAAACTGCTGGCTGGCGCCGCCCTGCATAAATAAAACCTTATAATTATTTGGAATATGAAGCAGCTCTCGAAAATCTGCCTCTGCTTCCTCCAATATTCTTTCAAACATTTTCGAGCGGTGACTCATCTCCATCACAGACATTCCGCATCCTCTGTAATCTAACATTTCTTCTGATGCTTCTCTTAATACTTCCTCCGGTAATACTGCCGGTCCTGCTGAAAATTATACACTCTGCTCATGACTCATCCTCCTCTAAATGTCTTTTATAAAAGTGTGCCATCTACTCCTTCTGGGAATACATGGCACTTTTTCTTTCTCTTTATGATAAACCTTTCACTTATAGCTGTCAACAAAAACATTTGTCTTTTTGTCAAAGACAATTATGTTAAATCATCTTCATCAAAAGCATCTTCTATATTTGCTCCTGCCGGAACCATTGGAAATACCTTATCATCACTGTCAATGATACAATCCAGAACAACGGTTGTATTCAGCTCAATGGCTTTTGCAATGGCTTTTGGCAATTCTTCTTTTGTTGTAACACGAATGCCCACTGCTCCCATTGCTTCTGCCAGTTTTACAAAATCTACCTTATCCTGCAAAACCGTATTGGAATATCTTCCTTCATAAAATAAAGTCTGCCACTGACGCACCATGCCTAATACCTGATTATTCACTACTACCTGAATAAGAGGCATATTATTTCTGGTAGCTGTGGCAATTTCGTTCATATTCATACGGAAGCAGCCGTCTCCTGCCACATTAATGACAATTTTGTCCGGATTTCCCATCTTCGCTCCAATAGCAGCGCCCAGTCCGTATCCCATAGTTCCCAGTCCGCCGGAGGACAAAAAGGTTCGAGGCATATTGTATTTATAATACTGTGCCGCCCACATCTGATGCTGACCTACCTCAGTAACAATAATGGCATTGCCCTTTGTCTGTCTGTACAGCTCCTCGATAATTGCCGGTCCGGTAAGCCCTTCCTGTCTGTATTTTAAAGGATATTTTGCCTTTAGCTGCTCGATATATTCCAGCCATTCCTCTCTTTGGCAGGGACTTAATTTTTCATTTAACTGCTTCAAAATTTCTTTGGCATCTCCTACAATACTGCAGTCCACCAGTATATTCTTGTTAATCTCCGCTGCGTCTACATCAATATGAATGACCTTTGCATTTCTTGCAAAGTTTCTTGGATTTCCGATTACACGGTCTGAAAATCTGGCTCCCACTGCAATTAAAAGGTCACATTTTGTTACACCTAAATTGGAAGCTTTTGTTCCGTGCATCCCCAACATTCCTGTATAATAAGGGTCTTCCCCTGAGAATACACCTTTTCCCATCAAAGAGTCTGTCACCGGAATTTGAAGGTTGTGGGAGAGCTTACGCACCTCCTCCCACGCACCGGAAGCCACAGCTCCTCCTCCTACAAAAAGGAAGGGACGTTTTGACTCTTTTATCATTTCTGCCGCACAATCAATGTCCTCCTGTCTGATTTCCACTGTATATGGTTTTACAGGTGACGGTACATAAGGCTTAAATTCCGTTACAGCGGCTGTAATATCCTTTGGAATATCTACCAGAACAGGACCCGGTCTTCCGCTTTTTGCAATTACAAAGGCACGGCGAATGGTCTTTGCCAGCTTTGCCACATCCTTTACAATAAAGCTGTGCTTTGTAATAGGCATTACCACTCCCGCAATATCCACCTCCTGAAAGCTGTCCTTTCCAAGCAAAGGCAATCCTACGTTACAGGTAATGGCAACAACAGGAATAGAGTCCATCTGTGCGGTTGCAATACCGGTTACTAAATTAGTTGCTCCCGGACCGCTGGTAGCCAGACAAACGCCTACCTTCCTGTGGAACGTGCATATCCGTCTGCCGCATGAGCTGCCCCCTGTTCGTGAGAAGTCAGCACATGATGAATTTCTCCCTGATGCTTATATAACTCGTCATATATGTTTAAAATCGTTCCTCCCGGATATCCGAAAACAGTATCTACTCCCTGTTCCTTTAAACATTCTATCACAATCTGCGCTCCTGTCATCTGCATAAGCAAAACCTCCCCTTCCTCTTATTGTTTTGGTATTTCCAATACAGCTCCTCTGTTTCCGCTGGTCACCATAGCTGCGTAACGTGCCAGATAGCCTGTGGTTACCTTCGGCTCTTTTGGTTGCCACTGTGCTCTTCTCTTTTCCAACTCTTCATCCGAAACAAGAAGCTCCAGTCTGGTATTTGGAATATCTACACGAATGCGGTCTCCTTCCTGTACCAGTGCAATGGGACCTCCCACTGCCGCTTCCGGTGAAATGTGACCGATGGACGCTCCTCTGGATGCTCCTGAAAAACGTCCGTCTGTAATCAGCGCAACGCTGGAGCCCAGTCCCATACCTGCAATAGCGGAAGTAGGATTTAACATTTCACGCATACCGGGACCGCCCTTTGGTCCTTCATAACGAATAACCACTACATCTCCTGCTTTGATTTCGCCGCCTTTGATTGCACAAATAGCATCCTCTTCACAGTCGAACACTCTTGCCGGACCTTCATGTACCATCATTTCTTCACAGACAGCGCTTCGTTTTACAACACCGCCGTCAGGGGCTAAATTTCCTGTGAGTACCGCCAGCCCTCCTGTTGCACTGTACGGATTTTCCACCGGACGGATAACCTCAGGATTTTTATTTACACAGTTGGCAATATTTTCACCTACTGTTTTCCTGTTACTGTCATACAGTCCAGATTTAATAAATTCTTCTTTGTCAGCTCGTTCATAACGGCATAGACACCACCGGCTTCGTTCAAATCTTCCATATAAGTATAACCCGCCGGGGCTAAATGGCAAAGATTTGGTGTCTTTTCGCTGATTTCATTGGCAAAAGTAATATCAAAATCCCAGCCGATTTCGTGAGCGATTGCCGGAAGGTGAAGCATACTGTTGGTAGAACAGCCCAGCGCCATATCTACTGTCAAAGCATTTAAAATAGCGTCCTTTGTCATAATATCTCTCGGACGTATATTTCTGCGGTACATTTCCATTACCTGCATACCTGCCTGTTTTGCCAGCTTAATACGCTCGGAATATACAGCCGGAATAGTTCCGTTTCCTTTTAATCCCATTCCTAAAACTTCGGTCAGACAATTCATGCTGTTGGCAGTATACATACCGGAACAGGAACCGCATGTCGGACATACGTTGTTTTCAAATTCTTCTACATCTTCTTCTGTCATTGTTCCTGCACTGTAAGCGCCTACGGCTTCAAACATGGAAGAAAGACTTCTCTTTTCCCCTCTTACTTTTCCTGCCAGCATAGGTCCGCCGCTTACAAAAACTGTGGGAACATTGATACGGGCTGCTGCCATTAAAAGTCCCGGCACGTTTTTGTCGCAGTTTGGCACCATAACAAGAGCATCAAACTGATGTGCCATTGCCATTGCTTCTGTAGAGTCTGCAATTAAATCTCTGGTGACGAGGGAATATTTCATACCGCTGTGTCCCATGGCAATTCCGTCACAAACGGCAATCGCCGGAAATACCACCGGAGTACCTCCTGCCATAGCAACACCCATTTTTACCGCATTTACGATTTTATCCAAATTGATATGCCCCGGAACAATTTCATTATAAGAACTGACAATTCCCACCAAAGGTCTTTCCATTTCTTCCTTTGTCATTCCCAAAGCATGGAATAAAGAACGATGAGGCGCTTGCTGCATCCCCTTTCTTACTACATCACTTCGCATATCTTTCCTCCTGTTATCTACTGTATTTTCTCTATAATCAAGTCTCCCATTTCTCCTGTGGAAACTTTTTTCATATTCTCTGACATAATATCGGATGTACGATAACCTTCATTTAAAACTGCATTTACCGCATTTTCAATAGCTTTTGCTTCTTCCTCCATGGAAAAAGAGTAGCGTAAAAGCATAGCTGCGGACAATATGGCTGCAATCGGATTTGCAATTCCTTTTCCCGCAATATCAGGAGCAGAACCATGAGACGGTTCATACAGTCCGAAACTGGTTTCATTTAAGCTTGCAGAAGGCAGCATTCCAATGGAACCTGTAAGCATACTTGCTTCATCGGAAAGAATATCTCCGAACATATTCTCTGTTAAAATCACGTCAAACTGCTCCGGATTGCAAATCAACTGCATGGCACAGTTATCAACAAGCATGTGCTCCAAAGTAACCTCCGGATAATCGGCTGCCACTTCCTCTGTTATTTTTCTCCACAAACGGGAGGAGTCCAAAACATTTGCCTTATCCACACTGGTGACTTTTTCTTTCTTTCACAGCGGTCTCAAAGGCTTTTTTGCAATTCTGCGAATTTCCTTTTCATCATAAGTAAGAGTATCCACAGCCTTTGCAATTCCGTTTTCCACAACTGTTTTTCTCTCTCCGAAATAAAGTCCTCCTGTAAGCTCCCTTACAATCATCAAATCAATTCCTGTCTGATAAAACTGTTCCTTTACAGGGCAGGCATCCTTTAAAGCCTCATACAAATATGCCGGTCTTAAATTGGCAAACAGCTTTAATTCTTTTCTCAGCTTTAAAAGTCCCGCTTCCGGTCTTTTCTCGGGTGACAGACGATACCATGGTGAGGTTTTTGCATCTGCGCCTACTGCTCCCATTAAAACAGCATCTGCACTTTTGGCTTTTGCAATGGTTTCCTCTGTAAGCGGTTCTCCGTAAGCGTCAATGGACGCTCCTCCTAAGAGCAGCTCTTCATAGGAAAACGTATGTCCGTAGACCTTTGCTGTGGCGTCTAATACTTTTCTAGCTTCTTTTATAATTTCCGGACCAATGCCGTCTCCCGGCATCAAAGCAATTTTATATTCCATATCGATCCCCCGTTTTCTCAAATTAAATTATTACTATGATAAGCCTTTTTTCACCACAATTCAAGCAATAATAAAACAGAGAGGTATGCTTTTTTGTTATGGTTTCCATTCTTTTTAAACAATACCTCTCTTTTTCCCTATTCTTCTGTATTTCCGAATATTTTACAGCTTTTCTCACAGGCGCTGGTTGTCCCTGCACAGCCGCCCAAAGCGCTTTCTCTCAATTCAAAAGGAAGACATCTTCCTACATGGTACATTGCCTCTGCCATCTCATCAAAAGGAATAATCTGATGAATACCGGCAAGCGCCTGTTCCGCACAAATCAAAGCATTGGATGCACCAATGGAATTTCGGTTCTGACAGGGGGCTTCCACAAGGCCTGCTATGGGGTCGCAAACTAAGCCCAGCAGATTAGAAAGGGCTCCGGTTGCTGCCCACAAACACATCTTCGGACTTCCGCCCATCATTTCCACTGCCGCTGCCGCCGCCATTGCAGAGGCTGCTCCTACCTCAGCCTGACAGCCTGCCTCTGCTCCCGATACAGAAGCATTTCGCATCAAAAGATACCCCACTGCACCGGCTGTATAAAGTCCGTTTAATAATTCCTCGTCTGACAAATCAAATTCTTCCTGCAAAGCAAAAAGCACGCCGGGGACAACGCCGGAAGAGCCTGCCGTAGGAGCTGCCACAATCACACCCATAGAAGCGTTTACCTCTAAAACTGCCATGCATAGGTCATTGCCTTTGACAGAACTGTTCCACAGATGGATTTTCCGCTTAATCTGTGGTTTTCCAGCAGTTTTGCTTCCCCGCCGATTAAGCCTCCCATGGATTTCTGGGGATTTTTTAAAGGCTCTTTTGCAGAATTTCTCATAATTTCCAAAGCTGTTCTCATTTTCTTCTCTACCTCTGCCTCAGAAATCTTAGAAAACTCTGCCTCTCTTTTTTCATAATCTGAGAAATCGGAAATCCTGTCTCCTGACATAATTCCAGTAATTCTGCTCCGTTATTAAATTCCATTTCCCATTCCTCCTATAACTGCACCAATGTGATATCGGAAACCAGCGGATTTTCTCTTATTCTGTCCAGCACCTTGGCAGGTATTTTCTCATCAGACTCTACAACTGTAAAGGCTGCCGCACCTTTTTCTTCCCGAAACAGACGCATAAATGCAATATTTACCCCTTCCTCACTTAAAACTCTGGTAATATGAGCCACAACTCCGGGCTTGTCTGTCTGGCTTACGATTAAGGTGCTGTATTCCCCTGTAAAATCCACTTCTATCTGATTTAATTTTACGATTTTTACTTTTCCCCCGCCAATGGAAACTCCTCGGACAAAAAGCTTCTCCCCTTTTGTTCCCTCGATTTCCATATCTGCCGTATTGGGATGGATAGCCGCATCCTCCTGCGCAGAAACAGAAAAGCTATAATGAAGTCCCTGCTCCTTTGCAATGCTTAAAGAGTCACGAATACGCAAATCATCGGTTTCAAAGCCCATAATTCCGCCTAAAAGCGCCTGTCTGTACCATGCCCCCGATAAGTTCTGGCAAAAGAACCATACAGGGTAAAATGCACGCTCTTTATCTCTCCCGGAAACAGCTTTCTTGCCAAAAGAGCCATAGAAGCTGCTCCTGCTGTATGAGAGCTGGAGGGTCCTACCATATTGGGACCGATTACTTCAAATAAACTGATAAATGCCATATTTCTATCTCCTGTTATATTAAAAACTTGCGCTGCTGCACAATTTCCTGTGAAATGAAAAGGTACTGTGGTTTATCCCTCAGCACCTCTTATTTCTCTTATTCTGCTGCACCGTCACTTGCTTTTTCTACTTCAGCGATTGCGCCTTTTCTCATTGGAATTCTGCAGTTTCTGTTATTTCCGAATTCTACAATAACATCTTCTTCTGTAATATCGATTAAAATCCCATAGAAACCGCTGGTTGTAACAACACTGTCACCAACCTCCATAGAAGCCAGCATACTTTTTACTCTTCTGCTGTCTCTTTTTCTGTGGACGCATAATCATGAAATACATTAAAAGAAAAAATACAATCAATGGTACGAATAAACTAATCATGCTTCCTGCACCTGCTGCTGATAATAACATCTTACTTCCTCCTGAAAAAATAATCTTTGTCTGTCAGACTTATAGACATTATTGTTATAATACACAATTTCCGACTTTTCTTCAAGTGGTTTTTCTGTATTTTTCCAATTTTAATACTTTTTTATACCAATTTCTCAGTCTTTCGGACCTGCTGCCATACTCTCTAATTTTTTCTGTTTATATTCCTCATAACAGCCTTCATCAAGGGCATTTCTAATCTCTTCCATCATGGTATTGTAGAAATATAAATTATGCAGAACACAAAGGCGCATACCCAGCATTTCTTTGGCTTTCAGCAAATGGCGGATATAGGCTCTGCTGTAATGGCGGCATGCAGGACACTGACAGCTTCTTCAATCGGACGGGAGTCCAGCTCATATTTTGCATTAAACAGATTGATTTTACCGAAGTTCGTATATACATGTCCGTGGCGACCGTTTCTGCTTGGGTAAACGCAGTCAAAGAAGTCCACGCCTCTGGATACCGCCTCTAAAATATTTGCCGGTGTTCCCACGCCCATAAGGTAAGTCGGCTTGTCCACAGGCAGATGCGGAACTACGCTGTCTAAAATGCGATACATTTCCTCATGAGTTTCCCCTACTGCCAAACCGCCTACTGCATATCCGTCTAAATCCATTTTGGAAATCGTCTCTGCATGGGCAATACGAATGTCATCGTAAATAGCACCTTGATTGATACCGAATAAAAGCTGATGGGGATTTACTGTATCCTCCAAGCTGTTCAGTCTTGCCATTTCGTCCTTACATCTTTGCAGCCATCTTGTGGTACGGTCAACCGATGCCTGCACATATTCTCTGCTGGCAACACTGGATGGACACTCGTCAAATGCCATGGCAATGGTAGAACCTAAATTGGACTGTATCTGCATACTTTCTTCCGGTCCCATGAAAATCTTTCTGCCGTCTACATGGGAGTTAAAGTAAACTCCTTCTTCTTTTATTTTTCTCAATTTTGATAAAGAAAATACCTGAAAACCGCCGGAGTCTGTTAAAATCGGTTTGTCCCAATTCATAAACTTATGAAGACCGCCCAGCTGCTTTACGACTTTATCTCCCGGTCTTACATGCAGATGATAGGTATTAGAAAGCTCCACCTGCGTTTTAATCTCCTGTAAGTCCATAGTAGATACAGCGCCTTTAATGGCTGCCGCTGTTCCCACGTTCATAAAAACCGGAGTTTCGATTGTTCCGTGAACCGTTTCCATGCGAGCTCTTTTCGCTCTGCCTTCCTGTTTTAATACTTTATACATCAATTTTTCCTCTTTTTCCATTCTCTTATTTCTTGCTGTCGTACAGATTATTCTATCATAAGCCTATTTCAAACGCAATGGCTGTGAAATATTTACGATTGTTTTTTTCGACATTTTTGTCGTATAATGACTTTGATTTTTTTATACATATAATAATAAGTAGAAACACATACATAGAGGAGGTTTCTGACAATGTCAGAAGATAAAAAATTAAAAATACCTTTTATACCTTAGGAATTGATATTGGCTCTACAACTGTAAAAATCGCAATTTTAAATCAAAAACATCAAATTATGTTTGCTGATTATGAGCGACATTTTGCTGATATTCAAAATACTCTGGCAAGACTTCTTGACAAAGCATATCAGACTATGGGAGAAATTTCCGTGATACCCGTTATCACTGGTTCCGGAGGACTTACTTTAGCAACTCATTTAACCATCCCGTTTGTACAGGAAGTAATTGCTGTTTCATCCTCCTTAGAAGAACTGGCACCTCAAACAGACGTTGCCATCGAACTGGGAGGAGAAGATGCCAAAATCATTTATTTTGAAGATGGCAATGTAGAACAGCGTATGAATGGTATCTGCGCCGGTGGTACAGGTTCTTTTATTGACCAGATGGCGTCTCTTTTACAGACTGATGCACCGGGACTTAATAATTATGCCAAAAATTACAAGGCACTTTATCCTATTGCAGCCCGCTGCGGTGTTTTTGCAAAAACAGATATTCAGCCTTTAATTAACGAAGGTGCTACAAAAGAAGACTTATCTGCTTCTATTTTTCAGGCTGTAGTAAACCAGACAATCAGCGGTCTTGCCTGTGGAAAACCAATTCGTGGGCACGTAGCTTTTTTAGGCGGTCCTCTGCACTTTCTCTCTGAACTGAAAGCTGCATTTATCCGTACTTTAAAACTGGATAAGGAACACACCATTGTACCTGAAAATTCGCACTTATTTGCCGCAATAGGTTCTGCTTTAAACGCAAAAGAAGATGCTCCTGCATTTTCTATTACTGCCATGCGTGACAAACTGCAGGCATCTATTAAAATGGATTTTGAAATTGACCGTATGGAGCCCTTATTTGCTTCTCAACAGGAATATGATGTCTTTAATGAGCGTCAAAGCCGTTATAATGTAAAAACAGCTCCCCTTGATACTTACAGCGGAAACTGTTATTTGGGAATTGACGCAGGTTCTACCACTACCAAGGCTGCCCTTGTAGGAGAAGACGGTTCTTTGTTGTATTCCTTTTACAGTAACAATAATGGAAATCCTTTGGCAACTTCCATCAAAGCCATTCAGGAAATTTACAGCCAGCTTCCTGCCGGCGTTAAAATTGCCTATTCCTGCTCTACCGGATATGGAGAAGCTTTAATTAAGGCAGCTCTTCTGTTAGATGAAGGAGAAGTTGAAACTGTATCTCACTACTATGCTGCTGCGTTTTTTGATCCGGAAGTAGACTGTATCTTAGACATCGGCGGTCAGGATATGAAATGTATTAAAATTAAAAATCAGACCGTAGACAGCGTACAGCTCAATGAAGCCTGCTCCTCCGGCTGCGGTTCTTTCATTGAAACCTTTGCAAAATCCTTAAATTACAGTGTGGAGGATTTTGCAAAAGCTGCCCTTTTTGCCGAAAATCCCATTGACTTAGGTACACGCTGTACCGTATTTATGAATTCCAAGGTGAAGCAGGCGCAAAAAGAGGGAGCTTCTGTTGCAGATATCTCTGCCGGTTTAGCCTACTCTGTTATTAAAAATGCCCTGTATAAGGTAATCAAGGTTTCGGATGCTTCAGAGCTTGGAAAACATATTGTGGTTCAGGCGGTACGTTCTATAACGATGCCGTACTTCGAAGCTTTGAAAAAATTGCTCAGTGCGAAGCTATACGCCCTGATATTGCAGGAATTATGGGCGCTTTCGGCGCTGCTTTAATTGCCAGAGAGCGTTATGACAAAAATAAGACAACTACCATGCTTCCTATTGAAAAAATCAATCTCTGGAATATAAAACCACCATGGCAAATTGTAAGGCTGTACCAATAACTGCCGCCTTACCATCAACAAATTTTCCGGCGGACGCCAATATATTTCAGGAAACCGCTGTGAGCGTGGAATTGGAAAAGAAAAAAACAAAGAGCAAATTCCGAATTTATATGAATATAAATACAAACGGCTGTTTTCCTACGAGCCTTTAACTCCGGATAAGGCGACACGGGGAAAAGTAGGACTTCCAAGAGTTTTAAATATGTTCGAGAATTATCCTTTCTGGTATACCTTCTTTACAGAACTGGGATATCAGGTGGTTCTCTCTCCTACTTCTACGAGAAAGATTTACGAATTAGGCATTGAGTCCATTCCAAGTGAGTCAGAATGTTACCCTGCCAAAATGGCGCATGGGCATGTATCCTGGCTGATTAAGCAGGGAGTAAATTATATTTTCTATCCCTGTATTCCTTATGAGCGTCAGGAATTTAAGGACTCTGTAAATCATTTTAACTGCCCGATTGTAACGTCTTATGCAGAAAATATTAAAAATAACGTAGATGAACTGAAAAATCCGGATATTCGTTTCCACAATCCTTTTGTGGCTCTGACCAGTGAGGAAATTATTACCAAGCGTTTAGTGGAGGAATTTCCTGATATTCCTTCCAAGGAGGTAGAAAAAGCAGCCCATGATGCGTGGAAGGAAATGCGAAAATGCAGAAATGACATCATGCGAAAAGGAGAAGAAGTCCTTGCTTATCTGGAAAAGACAGGAAGACACGGCATTGTGCTGGCAGGACGCCTTATCACATTGATCCGGAAATCAACCACGGTATTCCGGAACTGATTACCTCCTACGGAATTGCCGTACTTACAGAGGACTCTGTCTCTCACCTTGCTCCTATTGAACGTCCTTTGCGTGTCAATGACCAGTGGACTTACCACACCCGCTTATATGCAGCGGCAAATTTTGTAAAAGAAAAAGACAATCTGGATTTAATCCAGTTAAATTCCTTTGGCTGCGGTCTGGACGCCGTAACCACAGATGAAGTCAACGAAATCTTAACGAACAGCGGAAAGATTTATACCTGTCTGAAAATTGATGAGGTAAACAATCTGGGGGCTGCCAGAATTCGTGTGCGCTCCTTGATTGCAGCGCTGAAAGTAAAGGAACAGCAAAAACAAAAAAGAGAAATTCGTCCTTCCTCTATTGAGCGTGTTGCTTTTACAGAGGAAATGAGAAAGAAATATACGATTTTATGTCCTCAGATGTCTCCTATCCATTTTAACCTTTTAGAGGCTGCTTTTAATGCCAGCGGATATCATTTAGAGGTTTTAGGAAACGGAAACAAAGAAGCCGTTGACGTGGGATTAAAATATGTAAACAACGATGCCTGTTACCCATCCTTAATGGTGGTGGGACAGATTATGCAGGCATTGCAATCAGGCAAATATGATTTGAACAAGGTGGCAATTATCATGTCACAGACAGGAGGCGGCTGCCGTGCTTCCAATTACATCGGTTTTATCCGCCGTGCTTTGGAAAAAGCAGGGATGGCTCACATTCCTGTCATTTCTATCAATTTAAGCGGACTGGAAGAAAATCCCGGCTTTAAAATAACCGTAAAGCTGGCAACCCGTATCGCTTACGGCGCAGTTTTCGGAGATATTTTAATGAAATGTCTGTATCGCATGCGTCCTTACGAAGCGGTAAAAGGTTCTGCCAACGACTTGCACAGAAAATGGGAAAAACGGTGTATTGCATTCCTGTCAGGAAAGCATGTAACCTTTGCCCGCTTTAACCAGCTCTGCCGTCAGATAATACGAGAATTTGATACTCTTCCTATTACAAATGAGAAAAAGCCCCGTGTGGGAATTGTAGGCGAAATTCTGGTGAAATTCCATCCCGGTGCAAACAATCATCTGGTTGAGCTTCTGGAAAAAGAAGGCGCAGAAGCCGTATGTCCTGATTTAATTGATTTTATGTGCTATTGCTTCTACAACATGAGCTTTAAATCCGAGTATCTGGGATTTGGAAAATCCTTTGCTCAGAAAGGCAAGCTGGCAATTAAAGCCATTGATTTTATCCGAAAAGCTGCTAATGATGAATTTAAAAAGAGTCATCATTTTACGCCTTCCGCTCAGATTGAAAATCTGGCAAAAATGGCTGAACCGATTGTATCTATCGGAAATCAGACAGGAGAGGGCTGGTTCCTTACAGGAGAAATGCTGGAGCTTATTCATGCAGGCACGCCAAATATTGTATGTATTCAGCCGTTTGGCTGTCTTCCTAATCACATTGTGGGAAAAGGCGTGATTAAAGCAATCCGCAAGGATTATCCGCAGGCAAATATTGTGGCGGTGGACTATGACCCCGGCGCCAGTGAGGTAAATCAGTTAAATCGTATTAAGCTGATGCTTTCCACTGCTTTTAAAAAGCTTTCTAATGCTTAAAAATATGACCTTAAAAAGAACTGCTACATTTGATTTTCTCTTCAAATGTAGCAGTTCTTTTTTCTTACATAATATGAAGTTTTCTTGTAATCTGTATCAGTTTTCTTCCTCCGGAAGCCCTGCCAATTCTTCTTCCTTCGGCTTTGCAAAATACAGATACAAAAGGAAATACACACCTGCCCCTAACACAATGGCAGGCATCAATGCCAACAGATTTCCTCCCGGCAGGGATTTCGTCAACAGATAAATTCCCTGATAAACTGCAAATGCCACAATACCCATAGGGACTGCCGCAAAAACCGCCGGCATATAAGCCGTCTTCCACGGATTTTTATAATGCAGTTCTCTTTTAAGCGCCCTGTCATTTAAAATACACATTACCAGCGCATAAGCAATCATTGCCAGCACCACATTGTAAATTCCAAAATCTGTCACAAACATCAATACCGTAACTACAACTACATCAACTACCAAAGCAATGGCTGCGTTAATCATAGGGATATTGGCCTTTCCAATTCCCTGTAATACGCCATTGGAAATGTTGGACATTCCGTTCATAATAACTGTAATTACACCAAGCATCATTAAAAAGCCTGCGGTACCGTCTGTGGACGGAAATAAAAGTGCAGTAATCGGACCTGCCAGTGCAAAAAGTCCCACACTGCATGGAATAGAAATAAACATACTAAGCCATGTTGCTTTATCAATCTTTTCCTTCGCTGTTTTTAAGTCCCCTCTGGCATACGCCCCGGAAACCTCCGGCATCATAGAAGTAGGCGCTGTGCTTGACAGGGTAAGAGGAATGTTAATAATGGTTAAAAAGAACCCACATTCCGCATAAAATCCCTCTACAATGCTTCCTTTTAAGCCCTTCAGCTCTGACACAGAGGTATAAATCATACTGTTAATATAACCGTTTACGTTATACAAAAAGGCGCTTAAAATAATCGGAGCTACAATCATCACAATGATTTTCATAACATCCTTGTAGCTTTCATCCACCGACACCTTGTCTCTTGCAATCTTTCTTTGAATAGTCTTTCTGTTTACCTGATAGACAAACAGCATAAAGATAAGCGCCGTTAAAACACCGGCTCCCGTTCCCAGAGTAGCCCCTGCCGCACTCCAGCTTCGCAGCACGTCCGGCTGTGCATCTGCAAAATGATGCACCATAAAATTTGCCATTACCAGAGCTACCACGGCTACAGCAATCTGCTCCAAAATCTGAGAAATAGATGTCGGAAGCATATTTCGATATGCCTGAAAATATCCTCGGAAAACACCCAGAATACCGGAAACAAAAATGGTCGGCGCTAAAAACTGAAGCGCAAGTCTTGCATTTGCCATTCCGTCAGGCACTAAAATCGGAGCGCCTACAATACAGATAACTGCCACAGCTCCGCCTACGATTACCGCATAAAGCAACGCTCCTTTAAAAATTCTCTGAGCATCTCGATATCTCTTAAACGCAAGTCTTTCTGCCATGATTTTTGACACAGCCTGAGGAATACTAAAGGATGCAATCATCAGAAGAATAAAATACACATTCTGTGCAAACTGAAAGCATCCAAAGCTTTCTTTTCCCATTGTGCTTGACAAAGGGCTTTTGTAAATCAGCCCGATAATCTTGGAAATCAGCGCAGCATCATGAGAAAAGAAGCATTTTTCACTAATGTATTATCATTTTTCTTTCCCATTTCTATATCCCCTGTCTGTTTTCTATCTGCCAGTCAATAGGAGCAAGACCATTTTGCTCCAAAAATTCATTGGTTTTGCTGAAATGTCTGCACCCAAAAAATCCTCTGTATGCAGATAAGGGGCTCGGATGAGGCGCTTCCAAAATTAAATGCTTCGGATTGTTCAGCATACTGTGTTTCATCTGTGCCGGTCTTCCCCAAAGCAAAAATACAATCGGTCTGTCCTGTTCATTCAATACACGAATTGCTGCGTCAGTAAATTGCTCCCAGCCAATTCCCCTGTGAGAATTTGCCTGATGAGCCCGTACCGTCAATACCGTATTTAACATCAGCACACCTTGTCTTGCCCATTTTTCCAAATAACCGTTATCCGGTATATAACATCCGCAGTCATCATGGAGCTCCTGATAAATATTTACCAGAGACGGCGGGATTTCCACCTCCGGCTTTACAGAAAAGCAAAGCCCATGTGCCTGTCCGTCATTGTGATAGGGATCCTGTCCTAAAATTACTACTTTTACCTCATCAAGAGGTGTAAAATGAAAGGCATTAAAAATATCATCCGGTGCAGGAAATATCTTTCTTTCCTGATACTCCTGCCCTACTTTTTGAAACAGCTCTTTATAATATTCTTTCTTAAATTCCGGCTTTAAAGCTTCCAGCCATTGTCCTTGTAAAGGCGGCATCTGTATTCCTCCTTTTTCTTTTTATTCCGCTTTTTAGTTTTAGCAGAATATGTCAAAAAATGCAAAACACGTAACCTCTTTTTCTTCTATTCTTCCGCATCTGCACAGGATAATTCAAACCAGAATTCCACACCGTTTTCATAATTTTTCACACCGCATTTCTGGTGCATACTGTCCATAATTGCCTTTACAATGGAAAGTCCGATGCCGCTTCCTCCGTATTCTCTGGTTCTGGCTTTATCCACCTTATAAAATTTAATCCATACCTTTTCCAAATCCTCTTTTGGAATAATATCTCCGGTATTAAAGACAGATACCCTGACTACATTTCCTTCTTTCTGTGCCTTTACTTCAATTTTTCTCTCATAGTCCACATGGTTTAGAGCATTGGAAACATAATTTGTCACCACTTCTTCTACTTTAAATTCATCTCCCCAGACATAAATAGGGGCATCCTGTGAAAAAGTCAGCTCTGCTTCTTTTTGTCCTGCCAAAAGCTGTGCCGACTGAACAACGCCACGAATAACTTCTGTTAAATCAAATCTCTCCATGGAAACCTTATCATTTCCAAATTCCAACTGATTTAATGTCAGCAGTTTTTTTACCATATTGTTCATTTTTCCTGCTTCATCAATAATAACATCACAGTAAAATTCTCTGCTCTCCGCATCATCGTTGATGCACTCCTGCAAGCCTTCTGCATAACCCTGTATTAAAGCAATGGGCGTTTTCAATTCATGGGACACATTGGAAAGAAACTCTTTTCTCATCTCATCTATCTGTTCTTTTTTCTCAATGTCCTTCTGCAATTCATTATTGGCTGTTTTCAGCTCGGAAATGGTATTTTCCAGAGCCTCCGACATCTTATTCAGATTGTTTCCCAATACGCTGATTTCATCCTGTCCTGCACTGTGATATTTTGCTTCGAAATTCAGATTTGCCATTCCTGAGAAAGAGAACTGAGCTCCTGAAGCGGTCTGGTAATATGTCTTGTCATAAACCAGATAATCACAGAGCTTACCAAAATTGTAAGAACACCGATATATAAAAAGAAAATGTTGGAAATAATCGCACTGTCTTTTAAGCTCTGGGCAGGAGTATTGATTAAAACGGATTTCCGTTATCCAGATTTCCCATCATGTTTACAGAGTCCATAGTTTCCCTGTCATCTGTTTTCTTTTCTACTACATAATTATCGGTTGTTTCAAGAACGCTGTGCTTTCCTCTTGAAAAGCTGTCCAAAAATCCAAACTGCGCCTCTGCATAAAGCTTATCCGCATCTCTTGCATAAGCATATATCTGATTGGAGGTTTTATGGTCTACTACAATAATCGAGAGGTTTTTTCCTCACAAAATTGCAAAAAATCCGTGTCGTATTTCAGATAAGCATAATTCTCCGTGCTGTTTACCATCTCAAAAGCTTTTTTTAAAGAGTCTGTCTTTTTGGATAAATAAAATTTTTCCAGAAACAGTGTATTTACCAAAAGCATGGCAATCAGAGAAAGACACATAATCCCGATATAGCTGACTGCCACTCGTATTTTTATGGATTTTTCATTATGACACCTCGAATTTATAGCCCATACCCCAAATGGTTTTAATGTATTCTCCCTTTGCTCCAATTTTGCTTCTCAGTTTTTTTACATGGGTATCAATGGTTCTAGCATCTCCAAAATAATCATAATTCCACACAGAATTTAAGATTTTTTCCCTTGATAAGGCAATTCCCTGATTTTCCAAAAAATAAGTCAAAAGCTCAAATTCTTTATAGCTTAAATCCATTGTTTTTCCGTCAATGGAAGCCGTATGAGAAGTTTTGTTAATTTCAATTCCTCCCGCACTTAAAATATCATCTGAGCCAATGGCGCTTGTTCTTCTTAAAATTGCCTCTACCCTTGCAACCAAAATTTCGGACTGAAAGGCTTGGAAATATATTCATCAACACCCAGCTCAAAGCCCAAAAGCTCATCTCTTTCATCTCCTCTGGCAGTCAGCATAATAATAGGTATTTTTGAGTCCTTTCGGATTTCTCTGCATACGCCCCAACCATCCAGCTTCGGCATCATCACATCCAGAATAATCAGTTGGATGTCCTTGTCTTTATAAAAAATATCCAGTGCAGCTTCTCCGTCACCGGCTTCTAATACTTCATATCCCTGTTTTGTCAGGAAATCGCTTACCAGCTTTCTCATTCTGCTTTCATCGTCTACTACAAGTACCTTACATTTATCCATGAAAATTCCTCCTTTTTTAAATTGTATCAAATAAATTTGTTAAAAATGTGAACAAGCTTTTCTCTCTGCCAATTCTAACACACCCGCTCTTATCTCACAATATTTTCCCTTATTTTTCCTATTCTTGACACTGCTCTTATGACTGTGATATAGTGGAACAGAAATAAATATCAGCAGAATAAGAAGGGGAGCCGAAAGGCTGAGAGGAAGGACCGCTTCGACCCTTGTACCTGATTTGGATTATGCCAACGTAGGAATCTTTTTTTCAAGCTTTCTTTGCCCCTTCTTGTTCTTCTAAAAGAAGGAGGATTTTTCTATGTTTCAATTTTTTATCAATGCAGAAGGTGGTCTT
>ENA-OQIC01000043-OQIC01000043.1-human-gut-metagenome-genome-assembly--contig:-NODE-43-length-48703-cov-2.726058_pt1 | contig 48703 bp, 57 predicted proteins | sample MGYA00242572_ERZ504736 | MGnify/ENA primary metagenome ERZ504736 (study PRJEB26092, sample SAMD00036201) | human gut metagenome | host: Homo sapiens | study: EMG produced TPA metagenomics assembly of...
TATTTAAATCGGTAATGCCCATAGCATGACAACGACGAACTTCTTCGTCATTTCAGGCAACAAGCGCGCTTGCATATCGCCGCCTGTACATTTTAAAGCAGCCGCTGCCAAACGCCTTCCGGAGCCCCGCCGGTACCGATAACCATGTGAATACCGGAACCTTCAAGACCACATTCCATAGCCGGATTTACGTCACCGTCGGTGATTAAACGAATACGGGCACCCGCTTCACGAGCTTCGCGCATAATCGCTTCATGACGCGGACGATCAAGCATAACGATGGTCATATCATCGATACCGCGTTCCATTTTTTCAGCCACACGGCGCAAGTTTTCAGTAACACTGGCATTCAAATCGATAACGCCTTTGGCACGAGGACCTACGCAAAGTTTCTGCATGTACATATCAGGAGCATGCAACAAACCGCCTTTAGGAGCGATGGCCAATACTGCGATAGCACATTTGACCTTTAGCAATCAGATTCGTACCTTCAATCGGATCCACCGCGATGTCCACAGCTTCACCGCCGGCACCCACTTCTTCACCGATGTAAAGCATAGGGCTTCATCGATTTCCCCTTCCCCGATAACAACGGTACCCGAAATAGGTACTGTATCAAAGGTTTGACGCATAGCATCTACAGCGAGTTGATCGGCGCCGTCTTTCTCACCGCGACCAAGCAAACGACCACTGCGAAGCGCTGCCGCTTCCGTTACACGTACAAATTCCAAAGCTAATGTTCTATCCACAGTTTTTACCTCCTTAAAATGCCCTCTTACGTAGCAGGGCAACACGATTCCTTAATTATTTGTTGGCTGCTTCCCAATCTGCTAAGAATCTGGCAAGACCTGCATCCGTTAAAGGATGTTTCATCGAGGCAGTTAACACCTTGTATGGCACCGTGGCAATATGAGCGCCCGCTTTCGCACACTGCGTCATATGCATTGGTGTACGAACGGAGGCGGCAATAATTTCAGCCTTAATGTCATGCATAATAAAGATTTCGGCAATATCTTCAATCAAAGTAATGCCATCCATGCTCATATCATCGATACGGCCTACGAAAGGACTAACGAAGGTAGCACCGGCACGAGCGGCCAAGAGAGCCTGGTTAGCGGAGAAGATCAAAGTAACGTTGGTTTTGATGCCTTCTTTAGAAAGAATGGAAACGGCTTTGAGACCTTCTTCCGTCATAGGAACTTTGATGACAACGTTTTTGCCCAATTTTACGAGCTCATGAGCTTCTTTAACCATTTCAGGTGCTTCGGTAGCAATAACTTCAGCACTTACAGGGCCGTCAACGAGTTCGGCAATCTGTTTGATTACTTCTTTAAGATCGCGTTTTTCTTTAACAATCAAAGAAGGGTTAGTCGTTACACCGGCAACGAAGCCCATTTCATAAGCGGCTTTAATTTCATCAAAATTGGCAGTATCAATAAAAATTTTCATAGGAACTCCTTTTTAAAAACACTGTAGACCGTTGAATTATATACACTCCGGAAGATTTGCCTCAGTTTAGCCGAAACAAGTCGTTGCAACTACATCGGCGGTTTCCGAAATTGCATAGGTGAAGGTCTGACGTACGTCAGACCTTATGCCTTATACTTCTATTTTACAGGTTTAATTACTTCTGCGCCACCCATATATGGCTGTAAAACTTTAGGAATGCGAACGGAGCCGTCAGCTTCTTGGAAGTTTTCCAAAATAGCAGCTACGGTACGACCTACAGCCAAACCGGAACCGTTTAAAGTATGAACGAATTCAGGTTTGCTCTTCGCATCACGACGGAATTTGATGTTACCGCGGCGTGCTTGGAAATCGGTCATGTTGGAGCAGGACGAAATTTCACGGTAGCAATCCTGAGCCGGCATCCAAACTTCTACGTCATAGGTTTTAGCGGAACCGAAGCCGATATCACCGGTGCAAAGGGTGATTACGCGATGCGGTAATTCCAATAAACGCAATACTTCTTCCGCATTATCCGTCAAGGATTCGAGTTCCTGATAAGATGTTTCAGGGGTAGCGAATTTTACCATTTCAACTTTGTTGACTGATGCTGACGAATGAGACCGCGTGTATCGCGACCGGCCGAACCGGCTTCCGCACGGAAACAAGCAGTGAAGGCGTGTAGTATTTAGGCAATTCATCGATGCTCAAAATTTCGCCCGCATGGAAGTTAGTAAGGGTAACTTCAGCGGTCGGAATGAGGAAGTATTCCGTATTTTCTACTTTATACATATCTTCAGCGAACTTAGGTAATTGCCCGGTGTTAGTCAAAGTCTGACGTGTTACCATGTACGGTGTCATCATTTCAGTGTAACCCTGCTGTTCCGTATGAAGGTCGAGCATGAAGTTGATTAAAGCACGTTCCAAACGAGCACCGAGGCCTTTGTAGAATGTGAAACGGGCACCACTTTCTTTAGCGGCACGTTCCCAGTCTAAAATATCGAGGCTTTCGCCTAAATCCCAGTGAGCCTGGATAGGGAAATCGAATTCACGAGGTTTGCCCCAACGACGCATTTCAGGGTTGTCATTTTCATCTTCCCCTACCGGTACGGAGGCATCGCACATATTTGGCAACATGAGGGCAATGTTTTGGAGTGAAGATTCAGTTTCACGAATTTTTGCCGTCAAGCTCAGCAATTTTGTCGCCCACTTCTGCATTTCCGCAATTTTATCGTCCGCATTTTCTTTATTGCGTTTTAACGCGCTGATTTCTGCGGTTACTGAGTTGCGCTGTGCTTTTAATTGTTCTACTTCTTGAATTAAATCCTTGCGCAAATCATACAATTTGGCAAAGTTTTCCAAATCGCCGGTAGTATGGCGATTGTCCAAGTTTTGCTGTACTGCTTCCAGATTTTCTCTTACGAAACGTAAATCTAACATATCCATAACCTCTTACTTAAAATGCGTGCCCAATGGCACAATGTATTATTAATTACACTTAATCATACCACATCTGAATAGTTTTTGCCATGAAAAAAGTGGCCACGCATATTACGTGACCACCATACAGTGTTTCAGTATAAAATTATATCTTACTTATTCAGCTTTGTCAGCTTCTTCAGCTTCAACAGCTTTAGCTTCCGTTTCCGGTTTCATAAGTGGGAATAACAATACGTCACGGATAGAAGCGGAATCAGTTAAGAACATAACGAGACGGTCGATACCGATACCGAGGCCGGCTGTTGGCGGTAAACCGTATTCCAAAGCAGTTACGAAGTCTTCATCCATACGGTGAGCTTCATCGTCACCGGCGGCACGTTCCTGTAACTGTTTTTCAAAACGTTGACGCTGATCGATTGGGTCGTTCAACTCGGAATAACCGTTTGCCAATTCACGACCGTATACGAAGGCTTCGAAACGTTCGGTAGTCAATGGTTTTTCACGGTTCTGTTTAGCCAATGGAGAAATTTCCAAAGGATGACCGTAAACGATGGTTGGCTCAATCAAGTTTTCTTCTACATAGTCTTCGAAGCAAAGATTGATGATCTTGCCGATACCGTCGCGGTCCGTGTATTCTACATTCAAGCGGTCCGCAATAGCGCGCGCTTCTTCCAAGGTTTCAACGGCGTCAAAGTCTTCACCGGTGTACTTCTTGATGCCTTCCTGCATCGTAATACGGTTCCAAGGCGGCGTCAAATCAATTTCAGTGCCCTGGTAGTTGATTTTAGTTGTACCGAGAACTTCCTGTGCACAGTAAGCCACGATGTTTTCAGTCAACATAATGGCATCTTCGAAGTTGCCGTAAGCCTGGTAAGATTCCATCATGGTGAATTCAGGGTTATGGCGATTGTCGATACCTTCGTTACGGAAGGAACGGTTAATTTCGAATACGCGTTCCAAACCGCCTACGATAAGGCGTTTTAAGTGCAATTCAGGGGAAATACGCATGTAAATGTCGATATCAAGCGCATTGTGATGGGTAATGAACGGACGCGCCGCCGCACCACCCGGAATAGCGTGGAGCATTGGTGTTTCCACTTCCATGACTGATGAGCGTTCATGTACTGGCGCATTTTAGCACGATTTGGGTGCGTTTAATAAAAGTATCGCGCACTTCCGGATTTACAATCAAATCCACATAGCGTTGACGATAGCGAAGTTCCGTATCTTTTAAGCCATGCCATTTTTCAGGTAACGGACGCAAAGATTTGGAAAGCAATGTAAGTTTGTTAACTTTAATGGTGATTTCGCCCATGTGTGTGCGGAATACATGGCCTTCGATACCTACGATATCGCCCATGTCGAGCATTTTCACATGTTTATAAACATCTTCACCTAAAATATCTTTACGCAAGTAGATCTGAATATCACCGGTTAAATCACGAATATTGGCAAACGCCGTTTTACCGTGGGATCGAATCGTCATAAGACGACCGGCTACGGTTACCGGCTGATCTTCAAAATCACGGAAGTTGTCTTTTATTGTTGCCGCATGCTGCTGTACTACAAAACGCTGGCCAAAAGGATACACTCCGTCTGCCTCGTATTGCGCAAGCTTATCGCGACGAATTAACATTTGATCATTTAATTCCTGCTGTTGTTCTTGTACTGTAGTCGCTTTTTCTTCGCTCACTTACATGGCCTCCTAACTTCATCTGCTCAAATACGGTATTACTTATAGTATAACAGTTTTGAGCCCATTTTTGGTATATTTTATTGGCTGCCACCTTATTAGCTGGCTACTGCCGTATTAGCTGATTGCTAAAATTTTGAAAGTCGCTACACCATCCGGTGTATTTACTTCAACGGTAGCACCTTTTTTCTTACCGAGAATAGCGCTGCCTACCGGCGATTCATTGGAAATACGATTGTTGAAAGGATCCGCTTCGGAGGAACCTACAATTACATAATCCAATTCTTCGTTAAATTCTTCGTCTAATAATTTAACTTTACTGCCCACGGATACTACGTTTTTGCGAGTTTTTTCGTCAATAATTTTAGCCGTGTTGATTTTATTTTCTAATTCAATGATATGACCTTCGATAAAAGCCTGTTCATTTTTTGCATCATCATATTCAGAGTTTTCACTGATGTCGCCATATTCGATAGCTGTTTTAATACGCTGTGCTACTTCAATACGACGAACAGATTTGTAATGAGCTAATTCTTCTTCAAGTTTCTTAAGACCTTCTGCGGTTAACAGTGTTTCTTTAACTTCTGCCATAATAGGACTCCTCTTCCAATAGTTGTTTAGCTATAAAGAAAAAGTGTCATACACTGACACCTTTGCTTTACATCACATATTTTTACGCTTTTTACGTAATTTACGTAATATTATAACAATAATTTTACTGCATTGTCAATTTTACTACAGTGCAATTTTACTGCCTTGTCAATTCGGCAGCATACGTGGCAATGGCCTCTTTAAAGGCTGCTTCCGTATATAATGTATTGATTCGATTACGCCATTTAGCCGACTCCGGCAGGCCTTTAATATACCAGCCTGCATGGGTACGAATTTCACGGACACCAAGAGCCGTGCCCTTGTATTTACACAAGAGTTCAAAATGACGCAATAACATGTTCAAACGTTCATGAGCTGTTGGTTTCGGCAACAAAGTACCGTTAGCCAAATACTGATTCACTTCGTTAAAAATCCACGGGTTCCCCTGGGCACCGCGACCGATGAGTACCGCGTCGCAACCTGTTTCATCAAGTAGCGCTTTAGCGGATAAAGCATCCACCACGTCACCGTTCCCCATTACGGGAATCTGCAACGCCTCTTTTACTTCTTTAATATAGGACCAATCGGCATGCCCCATGTACATCTGCTCCCGCGTACGGCCGTGAACAGCTACGGCGGCAACGCCAACCGATTCAATACGCTTTGCAAAATCGAGTACATTCTTGGATGTATCATCCCAACCGAGACGCATCTTAACAGTCACAGGCACCGAAACAGCCTTAACGGCGGCTTCCGCCACACGGGCTGCCAAATCCGGTGTTTTCATAAGAGCTGAACCGTCGCCGGATGATACTACTTTTTTAACCGGACAGCCCATATTGATATCCACAATATCGGCACCAGCGCGCTCCACCACTTGCGACGCCAAAGCAATCGCTTCCGAGTCGGAGCCGAAAATTTGCATCGATACGGGATGTTCCACATCCTCCATAAAGAGTAAATCTTTCGTATGCTCATTTTCGTATTTAATGCCCATGGCGCTCACCATTTCGGTGCACACCAAAGCGGCGCCGTGCTCTTTTGCAAGGAGCCGATACGCAATATCGCTGACCCCCGCCATGGGAGCCAGCACAGCCCGACCGGTAATCGGCACATTGCCGATATACCAGGTCGAATTATTTATTTCGTTCATACAACAATCGTAATCCTTCTAGGGTCAACATAGGCTCGATATAATCGATAACGTCCGTTTCCGCATCGATTAAATGAGCCAAACCGCCGGTGGCAATGACCTTTACACCTTCCGGCATTTCTTTTTCATGCGCGCCACGATGCCTTCCACCTGACCCACATAACCGAAGAGAACACCGGATTGCATGGAGGTTACCGTGCTTTTACAAATAACCTGACCCGGATTTTCACTTCAATACGAGGCAATTTAGCGGCACGCTGGAAGAGGCTTCCGCCGAAATCTGCACGCCCGGTGAGATAGCACCGCCGATATAATCGCCGTTTGCCAAAATGGCGCAATAAGTTGTGGCCGTACCAAAATCGATAACGATTAACGGACCGCCGTACTTTTCATAAGCCGACACAGCATTAACAATGCGGTCTGCCCCCACTTCGCGGGGATTATCGTATTTAATGGCCATGCCGGTTTTGGTGCCGGGCCCTACAATAATCGGTTTAACATTAAAATAGCGCAGGCAAACGCGCTCCAATGTAGGCATCAACGGTGAACTACCGATGAAATAATAATTGCCTCAATGTCGTTGATATTGACTTGGCGATCGTGAAAAAACAAGTTCATCAACAATACGCCATATTCGTCGGTCGTACGGACGCGGTCCGTGGAAATTCGCCAATGACCGACCAATTCTTTCTTTTTATATACGCCGAGTACAATATTGGTGTTACCTACATCAACCACTAATAACATGTTTATGTCAGCCTCCTACTTTATGTGCTGGTCGTATGGACACGTCACCGGCCACCACTCGTTCTACGGAGCCATCAGCACGTTCTATCATAAGATTGCCATCGCGATCAAGGTCGATGGCTTTACCTTCATACGTATTGCCCGGAGCACGTACTTCTACGTCCTGCCCCAAAGTAATACTGAATTCCTTCCATTCTGCCAAAGTGCTGTCAAACCCTTCAGCCAACACTTTATTATACTGCATTTCCATCTCTTGTAAAATAATATTTAATGCCTGTCGGCGATCAACTTCAACGCCTTCCATGGCAAACGATGTCGCTACATCTTTAATAAATTCAGGCAATTCATCCTGTGTACTGCCCGTATTAATGCCGATACCCATGACAATATACGAGATGGCTTCCATGGTACCGTTCATTTCAGTTAAAATACCCACTAATTTACGGCCGTTTACCAAAATATCATTCGGCCATTTAATCCCTGCTGTATTGAGGCCTAAACGGCGGAATGCTTTAATGAGCGCCACCGCCGCCATGAGCGTACATTTTGGAGCTTCAATCGGCAAGAAAGAAGGGCGCAATACGATACTGAACCAAAGGCCTTTGCCATATGGTGAAAACCATCCGCGATTTAGACGACCGCGACCGGCTACCTGTTCTTCCGCTACTACTACAGTGCCCTCCGGCGCACCTTCCGTGGCCAATTGACGGGCTGCTGCGTTACTGGATTCAAGACTTGGTACATAGTGATAATTGCGTCCGAATGTTTTTGTCGTCAAAACCGATTCCATTTCAAGGGGACTCATTAAATCGGGCTCATCCACCAAGCGATAACCTTTTTTAGTGAATGATTCAATAGTATACCCTTTTTTACGCAAAGCTTCAATATGTTTCCAAATAGCCGTACGCGAAACTTTGCACCGTTCCGACATGCGTTGGCCTGATACAAATTCACCTTTATTCTCACGAAGCAGCTCTAATATTGCATCTCTCATCCTAATTGATGCCTCCTTTATGAAAAAGGGCCGCCTTACCGGCGGCCCTATGCCAATCGGTGTATACCGATTATTATTTGTTTGTGTCAGATGTGTCGCCGTTAGTTGTACCGGAATTTGCCCCTTCAGATTCGGTGGCAATAGCATCAGGAACGATAATTCCCGCTGCTTCCAAGGCACTCTTAGCGCCATTTACTTCCACTGTATTTGGGTCCGTAATAGTTCCGTATTTATACAAGTTCTCGATTTGAGTATGGTCAATTGTTTCTTCTTCCAAGAGCACATTCGCCATATTGTGCAAGAACTCGATATTATCGGATAACAACTGCATTACGTCATTATAGGCTTCCGAAACAATTTTATGCATTTCCGCATCAATTTTTTCGGCTACCGCTTCACCATAGTTGCGTTCATGGCCAAGGCTGCGGCCTAAGAACACCTGTTCCTGATGTTCGCCGAATACGAGTGGTCCCAATTCATCACTCATACCGAGGCGCGTAATCATATGACGAACGATGTTGGTAACTTGCTGTAAATCGCCGGACGCACCGCTACTGATTTCTTTCAATACGAGTGCTTCCGCACAACGACCGCCCAAGGCTACACGGATACGTGCGAGCATCTGGGATTTTGTCATATAATTCTGTTCTTCCACAGGTAACATCATGGTGTAACCGCCGGCACGACCGCGCGGAATAATTGTTACTTTGTGAACCGGATCGGCATCAGGCAACAAATGAGCCACGATGCATGACCGGATTCATGATATGCCGTCAAACGACGTTCTTTGTCGCTTACTACATGACTGCGACGTTCCGGACCGTAACTTACTTTTCACTGGCTTCTTCCAAATCGGCATAGTAACTTGTTTACGATTCTGACGAGCAGCCAACAAAGCAGCTTCATTCAACAAGTTGCTCAAATCGGCACCGGTAAAGCCGGAGTCTTTTTGGCAATTGTGCGTAAATCCACATCCTCTGCCAACGGTTTGTTGCGAGCATGTACTTTTAAGATAGCTTCACGACCGCGTAAATCAGGTTTATCTACGGTTACCTGACGGTCGAAACGACCCGGACGAAGTAAAGCCGGATCCAAGATATCAGGTCGGTTGGTAGCGGCAATGGTAATAATACCTTCGTTAGCACCGAAACCGTCCATTTCAACGAGTAACTGGTTCAACGTCTGTTCACGTTCATCATGACCGCCGCCGAGACCGGCACCACGTTGACGACCTACCGCATCAATTTCGTCGATGAAATGATACAAGGCGCATTCTTCTTAGCTTGTCCGAAAAGGTCACGTACACGAGAGGCACCGACACCAACGAACATTTCTACGAAGTCGGAACCACTGATGCTGAAGAACGGTACGCCCGCTTCCCCGGCTACGGCACGAGCCAATAAAGTTTTACCTGTGCCCGGAGGTCCGAATAAAAGAACACCTTTAGGGATTTTCGCGCCGATAGCATTAAATTTGCCCGGATTGCGCAAGAATTCTACAACTTCTTCCAATTCCTGTTTAGCTTCATCCGCACCGGCTACATCTTTGAAGGTTACGTTAACCTTGCCTTCGCCCTGCATTTTAGCACGACTTTTGCCAAAGTTCATAACGCGACCGCCACTGCCCTGCGTCTGCTGCATGATAAAGAACCAAACACCAATCAACAAGAAGATTGGCAATACAGAGCTCAATAAGCCCATCCACCAGGAAGGTTGTTCCGGTGGTTTTGCAGTGATTTGTACTTCATTTGTAGTCAGCTGATTCATTAAAGTAGGATCAGTCGGAGCATAGGTACTGAACTCCGTACCGTTCTTAAGCTTACCAACAATGGCATGGTTATCCGTAATGGTAATACTGTCTACTTTCTTCTGCGTTACATACTGTAAAAAGCTGGTGTAACTAATCTCTGACTTTGCCGTATTTGTACTGGAAAACGAATTGATAACTGTAGCCGCTGCCACAATAATCAAAATGTACAACAGTGCATTTTTCATAAAACGACCCAATCTATTACCCCTTTCAAAATGTCTCAATATGATTTATTTATCATCACTATATCGAAAAAATATATTCTGACAAACATATTACCATATTTTAGGTTAACATACAATGCATTTGTAATTTATATTGATTATTGTCTATATTTATTTTGATGTGTATACTTCTTCTTTAAGTACGCCGATATATGGCAAATTACGGAATCTTTCAGCGTAATCCAAGCCGTAACCGACTACGAAATAATCAGGAATCACAAAGCCCTGATAATCTACGTGCACGTCTACCGTGCGGCGATCCGGTTTGTTCAGTAACGCTACCAAACGAACGCTTTTAGCGTTACGGGATTTTAAGTTTTCCAATAAATAGTGAAGTGTATTGCCTGTATCTACAATATCTTCAACAACAATGACATGCTTGCCTTCTACCGGTTTGTCCAAGTCTTTCATAATGCGCACTACACCGCTGCTTACGGTGCTGTTGCCATAGCTGGAGCAAGAGATAAAATCTAATGCTACATTGCCTTCAATGGCACGTGCCAAATCGGCAAAGAATACTACGGCCCCTTTTAATACGCACACGAGAACTACGTCCTCGCCTTTATAATCAGCAGAAATCTGTTTGCCCAGTTCGGCAACCCGTTCCCGCAAGGCTTCTTCAGTGATTAATACTTCCTTAATGGAATCTAACATTTACTTTTCCTCCTCGATAGAACAAGCCCAATATTCACTCGTTTGCTCATCCCACACAATTGTGGTCGTCTTCGGCTGCACTTTTGAAAAAACTACCTTATCACCGCATACAAACCATAAAGCATCCCGCTCCTCAGTCGGCACTTTACGATCTATGAGCCAGTCTTTCAGCTTTTTATGGCCCCATATACGACCGTCGCGACGCGTCAACACTATACGGTCACCGGCCTTACGCTGTCGAATTTCAGGGCCCTTAGCTGCCAATCGGCGCGGAATTAACAGATTCTCTCCGTTTTTTAAAGGCATCGGCTCCACCGCCGGCCCTGCCCATGTAAGTGCTCGTAATTCCCTTATGCGATATTGAGTCATTTTCAAATCAAATGCTACTAAACGTCCAATTTGTATTATATCATATTGCGCCGCAACCTTCACCTGTGAACACATAAATTGTTTTCTTTTTTTGCCCTTTACCACTTGTCTGAGTTCGGCTACATGAGCACCGGAGAAAGTATTTTTTATGTCAAAAAGACCAAACACATATCGCCACAAACGATAAAATAAAGCATCCGGCAAAGCGGCCACTTCATTTCGCTTTAACTCTATATACGGCGTGCCCGATTCTTTTTTGGTACACACAATGCACAATTCGTTAAATTTTCGCTTTGCTTCAGCGGTCAAAAAAGCCTCATCCTGCCCCATATGCTCACCTAACCGAGCCAATGTTGCCACAATATTAGGATTAAACTCTTTTAATAAAGGCAGCACTTCCAGTCTCAAACGGTTGCGCATATAAATAGGCTCGTCATTTGTCTTGTCGTGAGCAAAGGGCAACACCAATGCCTTCACATACGCTAAAATCTCTTCTTTCGTAACGCCTAAGAAGGGGCGCCAAAGATCGTCCGCGATTACTTGCATGCCGGTGAGCCCGGCCGTACCGCTGCCGCGAATGAGATGAGCCAAAATAGTTTCCGCCTGGTCGTTTTCATGATGAGCCGTGGCAATATAATCGTAACCTTCAGCTTGGCAAATGCTTCTGAAAAACTCATAGCGCAAACGGCGACCGGTCGTTTCGACAGATTCACCGGATTGCTCGGCCGCCGCGACTGCATCAATAGTGAGGGGATAGAACGGTAAGTCATGGGCCTTCGCATAATGCGCTACCATAGCCAGCTCGGCTTTACTTTCAACTCGCAAGGAATGGTCTACACAGGCCACACCGATTGCGAGAGCCGCCTCAGTGCCCTCACCTTTAGTAGCCATAAGCCAATGCAAAAGCGCCATCGAATCGGGCCCGCCGGAACAAGCTACCAGTACTTTACTGTCTGGTGGCACCGTACCATGCTTTTGGGCAAAGGCTGCTACTTTATTTTCAAAGGATGCAATAATAAGCTCCTTCTTTTCAATGTTAACCATGTGTCCACCTCCCTTCTCACTATCTTTTCAGCACTATATATTTATTTCACCAAATGTTGTTGCATTCCTTCCATGCCGTCTCGTTCACTCACGATAACATGAGGAATTTCGTGCCAATCCATGAAGGATGTTAAAATTTCGGCGCCGGCCACAATAATATCCGCTCTGGTAGCCGGTAAGCCCGGTACCTGTAACCGCTCTTCCGGCGTCATATAACGAAGTTCCAAAATCATGCCTTCAATAACGGCACGCGTCAACTGATGCCCCTGAATGAGGCCCGGATTATATTCCGTCATTTTAAGATGCATAGCCGCCAAGGTCGTAGCCGTGCCGCCTACAGCAATGAACTCGCCAAAAGGTCCTTCGATTGGCAACGGATCAAACCAAGGCCGCGTCTCCTGCCACACTTCCTGAGGACCTTCATCGGAACGTTCTTTGAGACGTACCGCTCCAATCGGGTAAGAACGATTCCAGTAGGCCCCTTCGGCTGTACCGAGCGCGATTTCCGTACTGCCCCCGCCGATATCGATTAAACCGAAATGGCGTTCATCACCGGGGAATGAGCTTATAGCGCCGGCAAATCCGAGAGCCGCCTCTTCTTCACCGGTAATCACATTCGGCTCCATCGGACAAACTTTAACCGCCTCTGCCATGAATGCCTCACCGTTAGAAGCTTCACGCACGGCACTGGTGGCCACCCCTACTACACGAGTAGCGCCATAACTTCCGATTAGCCCTTGGATTTCTTTTAGCGCATCCAAACTACGCGTCATAGCCTCTTCGGTCAATTGACCATCTGCCGCTCTTTTACCGAGGCGCGTAGTCCAAAGGCGTTTCGGCTCATTGTGCCACTCTTTACCGTCATAGGTGCCGAGCAACAAACGTAACGAATTGGAGCCTAAATCAACGATTGCCGCTTTTACTGTTGTATCTGCCATAGTTTTCCTCCAAAATATACCGGAACTATAAGTTAATCATCAATCATCAATCATCAATCACAATCACAATCACAATCACAATTAAAATCACAATCACAATTAAAATATAATGCCAACCGGCTATAAATAAAAAGATGATGCGAAGCTTCGCATCATCTCACTGTTTAATCTCTGCGACCTCCACGACCGCCACGTTTGGATTCGGTATTTCGTTTTAAATCCGTCAATCGTTCTTCGCTGTCTTTTAAGAAACGACTCATTTTATCTTCAAAGGACATACCGCCGCTTTTGCGTTCAAAAGAATTACGGCGATTACCATCGTGAGCACTGCGAGCATGCCCGTCATGCTGGCGTGGGCGGAACTCGCGTTCTCTAGGTTCACGATTCTCAGTCTTTGGCGCTCTTGGCGCAGCTTCCGGTTTAGGTAATGTTTGCTTAATCGATAAGCTAATCTTACCTTTTTCATCCACACTCAAAACTTTAACCTTAACTGTGTCTGCTTCTTTAATAAAATCCGAAATATTTTCCACATATTCATTCGCAACTTCTGAAATGTGCACCAAACCCGTTTGTTTGTTACCTAAGTCCACAAACGCACCAAATTTCGTGATCCCCGTAACAGTGCCTTCAAGAACACTACCTACTTCAATGGCCATGCTAACCCAATGTCCTCCTAAAATTACTAAAAACGTTGTGCCGTAATACATGCACACTAGTTTAATTATATAGGGCTTTGAAAAACCTTGTCAACTGATATTTAACGAATGTACAACTTACATAAGAATAAATTATAGCCCCGTAAAAATGCCGTAAATACACTGCTCGCGTACCGATTTTTCAGTTTCCTATTTCACATACGGTACTTCGCCCGGTTTTACCAAACCCAATTCATCCCGTGCTACTCCTTCAATCTCTTTTGGATCCTGAAGACGCTGTTTATCCTGTTCCAGTGCTTCATTGCTCTTCTTCAATTCTTCGATTTGAAGTTGTAACTGATGCTGCTGTTGTTTGATAACATAAATATCATACATCGTGCGCAAAATAAAGATAAGACCCAACGCAAGTATAATGATTTGTGCCCACATTATAATTTTATTACGTTTCGGTCGTTCCCTATGGCCCGCACGAGGGCCTTTTTTTATCTCCTCTGCCATATTCTAGTCCTCATCGTCACGTACTGCTTGAATGAGCCTATTATAACATCAATATCGAAACTCATCAATGAATCATTACCTTCATGTCAGCCAAATAAATTTACCCATTTATTCGCTGCCGTGGTCTAGTGATTTCACCGCTTGAGTATGCCCATATTCCTTACAATTATGCTTCGTCCAATTCTTTTATTCTGTCCCCAATAGCCTGCCCCTGAAAAATAAAGTTGGGATACAATTCACTGAGCGGCACTAAAACAAACGCCCTGTCCCACAAATAAGGATGAGGAATCGTCAGTGTTTCACTTTGCACCTCTATGAGGCGTCCGTCTTCTTTTTCAGCCCACACGATATCGAGATCAAGTGTACGGGGCCAATGAACCAATCGTTCCCGGCCGGCCGCTTTTTCAAGCGCCTGCATCACCTGCAGCATGGCTTCCGGCACCAAAGTAGTCACAACTTACAGGCTCCGTTTAAAAACGGCCCCTGATTCGTGTTACCCCAAGGCGCCGTTTCCAGCCATTTGGATGGCGTCACCGACTCAATATTTTCATGACGCCGCAAACCCTCAATGGCATTGGCCAAATATTGCTCACGGTCACCTAAATTAGATCCCAAACTGAGATAATAGATATATTTCATCAAAAAGTCTCACCTACATTTGACCTCGCGTAATGGTAATTTCCGCATAATCCAGCATGCCCGGAATCGGCACGGCCGGTTTACGAATGGCCACAGCGAGACCGATAATGCCGCGATAATTATTCCATAATTCATCGGCAATCAAAGTACCCACTTTTCCAATAATTTCTGCGGTTCCCCCGTCACGACACGTTCCACCGTATTATATACCTCTACATAATTAATGGAATCCGCCAAATCGTCGGACTGACCGGCTTTAGTCAAATCGATTAAAATCGTTACATCCACAAAAAAACGCTGGCCCTGACTGTTTTCCGATTCCAAGTTCCCATGATACCCGAAAAAGCCCATATTTTTTAAAACAATCTTATCCATTAGAACTCTCCTCTCAGCAAGGCATCCGCTACGGTCAATGCTTTTTTGTGCATATCTACATTGTGCACGCGCACCATATCTATCCCCTGAATTAAGCCCGTAATACAAGCGGCCACAGTGCCCTCGTCACGTTGATCCGGCGGGCAATCATTGAGCATGGCCCCGATAAAACCCTTACGACTCGGCGCCAACAAAACAGGGTATTCATAGGCCGTCAATTCGCCGAGACGCTGCATAACCTCAATATTCTGCTCGCCCGTTTTGCAAAAACAACCGATGCCCGGATCAAGCCAAATGTTCTGCGGTAAAATTCCTTCTTTTAAGGCAATGTCCACAGACGCAAAGAAAAAGGCTTTCATGTCTTCGATGATATCGCCGTAATTCGTATCGTTCTGGTTGTGCATGATGATAACCGGCACCTTGTGTTTAGCCGCTACGGCCGCAATATCGGGGTCGTAACGAAGACCCCAAATATCGTTGAGGATATGAGCCCCATGGGACAGTGCATAATCCGCCGTTTCCGCCCGATAGGTATCAATGGAAATCGGCACCTTGGTGGCTTCCAATACAGGACCAAGAGCGCCTCCATACGGCTGATTTCTTCTGCCACCGAAATATGCGTATGACCGGGACGGGTCGATTCTACGCCAAGGTCGATTAAATCGGCGCCCTGCATTTCCATTTCACGAGCATGCGCGATAGCCGCTGTCGGTGTATTATATTTGCCACCGTCGGAGAATGAATCGGGGGTTCCGTTTAAAATTCCCATAATCAAGGTACTGTTATTGAGCACCAACGTTCTACCGTCGTCCCATTTATAACTGCGTCGTTTGAACATCCGTTGAACCTCCTAAAATAGTCAAAGCTTCTTCCCGAAGCTGTCCCGTCCGGCTTAACACGCCGCGACATTCCATGGTTACAACGGCCGTTCCTTGTTGCAACTCGCCTTTAATAAGCATACACAAATGTGTTGCTTTAATGCGTACCATCACGCCTTCCGCTTCCAAATCCGTCTCCAAAGCCGTCGCAATCTCACGAGTCATGCGCTCCTGGAGCTGCGGCCGATGGGCAAACAAGTTCACCAAATCACTGAGCTTACTGAGCCCTGCTACACGACCATCCTTCGGTTGGTAAATAATATCGGCAGTGCCGAAAAAAGGCATCAAATGATGTTCACATACAGAATAGAAAGGAATATTCGTTACCGCTACCAAGCCTTTGTACTCGGTAGGGAAAATATCGCCCCAAATCTCAGCGCTGGACTTATTCATGCCGGCAAACAACTCTTCATATAAACCGGCCACCCGTTGCGGCGTTTTCTCCATATCAGCCGCTTTTAAATCAATGCCCAAGGCTGTTAAAAACTGTGCAACACCCTCGCTGGCCTGTTCTTTCATGACAAGACCTCCTATACGATTTTAGTCGTCCACGATTCCACGTTCCACTCATCGGTAATCCAAGAGCGATAAAACTCCGGCTCATGGCTGACTACCAAAATCGTTCCTTTAAAACGACGTAACGCATCGGCCAATTCTTCCTTGGCGGCTACGTCCAAATGATTCGTCGGTTCGTCCAAAACCAACACATTGTACGGCTCCTGCATCAATTTGCAGAGTCGTACTTTTGCATTTTCACCGCCCGACAAGACGCGCATCTGACTTGTAATGTGCTCGTTGGTTAGCCCGCAACGAGCCAATGCTGCCCGTACTTCCGCATTCGTCATGGCCGGATATGCATTCCAAATATAATCAAGTGCTGTCATATCATTATGAGCACTGTCTTCCTGTTCAAAATAGCCCACTTGTAAAAAGTCGCCTCGTTCCACCTCACCGGCAAAGGGTTTGATTAACCCCAACAATGTTTTGAGAAGCGTTGTTTTGCCGAGACCATTCACACCGCGTACGGCAATTTTCTGGTTTCGTTCAAGCACCACATCCACCGGTTTAGTCAAGGCCGAATCATAACCAAGCACCAAATCTTTGGCGCTTACTACGAAGCGGCTAGGCGTACGGCCTTCTTTAAAACCAAAGGACACTTCCAAATGAACCTTCGGTTTGTCCAAAATCTCCATTTTCTCTAAGCGCTTAGCCCTGGAATTGGCCATGCCGCGCGTCGCCACGCGAGCCTTATTACGCTGAATGAAGTCTTCCATGCGGGCAATTTCCTGTTGCTGCCGCTCATAGGCTTTCACCGCTTGCGCACGCTGCACTTCATAAGCTGCAAGGAACTGTTCGTAGTTCCCCGTATAACGCGTCAACTGCGCCTGTTCGATGTGATAAATCACATTGACTACGGAATTTAAGAACTCCATATCATGAGAGATGAGGATAAAGGCGTTTTCATAATTTTGCAAATAATTCTTAAGCCACTCAATATGCTCCACGTCCAAATAGTTGGTCGGTTCATCCAAGAGCAATATGGTCGGTTTTTGCAATAAGAGCTTCGTCAATAATACCTTCGTACGCTGACCGCCGCTCAATTCGTTAACGAGACGGTCGAGACCGATGTCTACAAGCCCGAGGCCCTGCGCCGTGCGCTCGATGGTGGCATCGATTTCGTAAAACCGCGGTGCTCCAACTCTTCCTGCCACTCACCGGTTTTCTCCAAGAGCTCATTCATGCGCGCTTCGTCACAGTCCGTCATCTCCATGTAAGCGGCCTGTAACTCTTTATCCAATTCAAATAAATCGCTGAACGCATCGCGTAGCACGTCGCGTATAGTCTGCCCTTCGGCCAATACGCTATGCTGATCCAAATAACCTACGGTACCCTTATTGGACCATTGCACCGTGCCTTCATCAGGCAAAATTTTACCGGTTATAATATTTAAAAACGTAGACTTACCTTCGCCATTAGCGCCGATTAAGCCAACATGTTCACCTTTTAATAGTCGAAACGACGCATCATCCAAAATTTGACGGGCGCCGAAGCCATGCGTCACATGTGACACCGTTAGTACACTCATCAGTCATCTCCCAACCGCTCATCTAATGTAAAAGCCGTCTCTAAAAAAGACGGCTTAATTTAACCATATATATTTTACCCTTATTTTACAGCTCTGTCAAAATCGCGACCATACTGCCACCAATGGCGTAGTGCGGTAAGCGCCATAATATGCGCCCCTTTTGAATCATAGCGAGCCCTCCGGTGAACCGCGCGGGCCGCAAATTCCGGTGTATGAAGACCCATGTTTTCACCGATGGCCAAAGTCAATTGTACCGTCGGTGCCACATGGGACACATTGCCCATGTCGGTGCTTCCTTCCGCCACATCATTGGGAAGCATCGTCGGTGTGGCGCCCCACTCCGTCATGACCTGTTGCGCTAAATCACGCCAAGTTCGGTCTTCGCGCAAGTCTTTAAACAGCGGTTCATAGTGGCGAAGCTTAACTTCGGCACCTTTCGCTTTGGCAATTTCAAGGGCCTTAGCTTTTACGGTTGGCAAAACAATCTCTTCTAAAAACTCCACCGTATGGGCTCTGACGGTCATGTGTAATACAGCTTCAGCGGGAATCATGTTCGGCGCTTCACCCGCTTCGGTGAAGATTTGACCGATAACCACTTCATCGCCCCACTGCGCTTTTAGCTCATTCACCGCAGCATATAAAGCAACCGCACAATCCAAGGCATTAATACCCCTGTCTTCTAAATCCGCCACATGAGCGGAACGACCGATAAATTTCACTTCCAACGGGTGACTGGCCAAAGAAGAACCGCCCAGCTCATTTACATCCGCCGGATGTGTCAACAAAGCACCGGCATAGCCGTTAAATACGCCTGCATCGGCCATAAAGACTTTGCCCCCTACGGTCTCTTCGGCGGGACAACCGAAGAAGGTGGTCAATGCTTCCGGTACAGCCGCCGCAAAACCGATGGCCGCCCCGATGCTCATGGCCGCAATCAAATTATGACCGCAGCCGTGACCAAGCCCCGGCAAGGCATCATATTCACCGAGAAAAGCCATTTTATAGGCACTGTCCGAATTCCCTTTATCCGCTTTAAGGGATGTGGCAAGCTCCGGAATGCGGCCGTCACTGACGTCCGTCTTTACTCTGAAATTCCGGTCAGCCAAAAACTTCGTAATAGCAGCCACCGCTTTATGTTCCGTAAGACCTACTTCGGGATTGGCATGTAAATAAGCGGACAAATCGATAAGCGCCTGCTCTATGTTCTGAATGGCTTCGTGAAGGCAAGCTTCACGAGCTGCCAAAGAACCATCATTAGGCAGCTCCGCCACAGCGTTAGCAACCTTTGAATCAGCAATATGGTTCCCCTCCGTTAAATTGGCAATAGGATTCCCCTCCGACAATGCATCAACAGAGTCGGTTGGCTCCGTCATCGGATCCTTTACAAACGAATGCCCCTCACAATAAGGAAACAGCACCAATGTATTGGAAATAGCTCTGAAACTTACATAGCTTCCCAGCGGCAAAGCCTGATGAGGCGTGCCGTGACCGGTTGGTACATAGCAGACAAAAGGTTCCGGTGCATCTTGCGATCGTTCAGCCATCATGTAATCCAATACATGAGCGCCGATTTCATAATCCGGCTCGTCTTCGTCTTCACAGTTTGTAAACGTACCGAGAGCCACCCCTTTAACGCGACTCAGAACGCCTTGACGGCGCAATTGCTGGAGCATTCTATCTATTTTATAAGGCGGTTCACCAATATCCTCCAACAGTAAAATGGCATCGTCCCAATCTTCAAAGGGCCGGTGCATAAGGAGTACCGCCTAAGCTGCAAAGAATGGCTAAATTACCACCCATGAGCCTGCCTTCTTCCATATTGGCACCGATAAAGCCCCGTGGCGGCGCCAATAAGGGCTCGATTACGGAAGTTTTACCCTCAAGCAAATCAAATAAGTGAGCTACATCGTTTTCACGCCCCGGTTTTAACCAATCTACGCCCATCGGTCCGTGATAGGTGACCAAACGGCTGTAGCGACCGATGGCCGTATGTAACGCCGTACAATCGCTATACCCCACAAAAGGCTTTTGCCCCTTGCGAATGCCTTCATAATCCAATAAATCCAAATAACGCACTGTGCCGTAACCGCCACGCAAGGCAATTACCGCATCACAATCGGAGTCCGTCATAAAGGTATTAAATTCCGCGGCCTGTTCCTCCGGCGTACCGCCATAGAGACCGTGACGATAACAGGACGCCCCGAATACAGCCTTATACCCCCTGGCTTCAACCAAAGCTTCAACGCGTCCAGATTTTCTTCCGTTGCCGAGGCCGGCGCCGTAAAGGCCAATGTCATGCCCGGTTGTAACCGTTTTGGCAAAATCCAATCCATCAGTACTTCTCCTATCCACTACTCATTGAATATAGCCAATGCATTTAATCATTGGCTATACTCGTTATCTATACACTTTCACTTATTTACGAAACGCGTGTTTAAACTCTATGGTCCCCAAGCTTGACCAATAGTACCCGCCCACTGTATCACGTGCCACATACGGCGTGGTAGTGAAATAAATCGGCATAACCACAGTGTCATCAAAAATCATAGCTTCTGCTTCATGCATAAGTTCGTTACGCAGTTTCACATCCGTCGTATTGTGAATTCGCTCTATCAAAGCATTATACGCTTCACTGTGATATTGCGCATCATTGGCGGAATCATAGAACACATCGAGGAACGTCTGCGGATCCGCATAGTCACCAATCCACGACGCCCGTGCCACCTGATAATGCCCTTCTTCACGGTTCGCCATGAACACCTTCGTTTCCTGATTCTGAAGTTCCACCGTAGCCCCCAGCTCATTTTTCCAAATAGCCTGTACCGCTTCGGCAATGGCCTTATGCATTTCATTAGTATTATACAAAATCGTCACCGGTGGCAACGGTTTATTCGGTCCGTAACCGGCTTCGGCCAAAAGTTTCTTCGCTTCCGCCACATTATAGGCTACCAAATTGCCCCCTTCGGCTCTAAAATCCTGATTCGTCGCTTCATCAGTCAGTCCCGGCGGCACAAAAGCGTAAGCCGGCGTTTTACCGCCATGCACAATGGTATCTACAATTACTTTGCGGTCGATGACCACGGAAAACGCCTTGCGCACCAATGGATTATCAAACGGCGGAGCCGTTACGTTAAACACATAATAATAGGCCCCCAAGGACGGCGCCACTTTGAAAAGACCAAGCTTCGTCAAACGCTCCTGATCGGCCACGGGCGGCTCTACCATGATATCTACGGCGCCCCCTTCAGCAAGGGTAAGACGGGTGCTTTGAGATTCACTGATAGGCCATTCCATGCCTTTTAACTTAACGGAAGCAGCATCCCAATATTTATCGTTTTTAACAAACTGCAATTCTGCACTGTGTTGCCATTTCACCAGTTTAAACGGTCCGTTGCCGATAAGCGTAGCCGCCGACGTAGCCCAAGTATCAGGTGCCTGCGATACGATGTCTTCACGTACCGGATAGTACGCGTGAAAAGCCGTCAACCCCAAGAAATACGGTGTCGGCGATTCCAAGGTCACCAACAAGGTATGATCGTCAACAGCCTTAACGCCTACATCTTCGGCCTTCGCTTTTTCCGTATTATAGCTTCGCCGTTTTTCAAAACATAGAGCATAAACGCATTGTTAGCCGCTACTTCGGGATTTAACGCCCGTTTCCACGCATACTCAAAATCATGAGCGTTACGGGCTTGCCATCGGACCAGGTAGCTTCGGGACGAAGATAGAAAATATAGGTCAACCCATCCGGTGAAATTGTCCACGACTTGGCCACCGCCGGTTCCGGTACATCTTTAGCATTTAATCGGGTAAGGCCTTCAAACACGGCCAGCTCCACGGAAGACTCCGGCAAGGTTGACGATTTAGCCGGGTCCAAAGTGGACGGTTCCTGCTCCAAGGCATAGCGCAAGGTGTCCGGCGGAATCGCCTCGCCGCTGCGACTGCACCCCGTCATGAGTACCAGCCCCATTATTAGTATAAGCAATACACTGTACATCACATATCGTTTCATACGCGACTCCTTATGTGCCGATTAAGGCAATTTATTTTCTAAAAACTCTTTAATACAGCGGCCCATTCGTGCCCCCAACAGTATGCCTTCCGTGTTGGGCACCTTCGAAATAAACACAATGATACCGAAGGTACCTTTAACGAGGGGCAACAAACCGCCATCATGTTCCACATCGTCGAGAACGCCCGTTTTATGGTGAAACACCACGTCTTCTCCCCAGTAAAACGGCAGCTTATCGCGAAACTGCTGACGGCCCAGTAGTTGCCACATTTCGTGACCTAAAGGCCCCGATTCACGCTGAACGTAAATGTACTCATATAAAGTCATGAGTCCAAGACGGTCATAACATTTTCACGGCCCTCCGCTCGTGCCTTGCTGTCCATCATATAGCGCTTAAGACGCGTAGCCTGTAGGCCTATAGACTCAGCGAATTCGTTAACCGTCGCCATGCCGAGTTTTTTAATCAACAAATTGGTCGCCCAATTATCGCTAAGTACCATCATGAGTCGGCACAGTTCCAAATAGGAAAAACGATGGTTTAAATCGAGTTCCTGCAGGGCCCCGCCACCCAAAACGCGTGGCGACTCTTTAAGACTCATGGTCATATCCAAAGCTAAATCGCCGTCTGCCACTTTTTTAAACAAAGCGGCCATAATAAGCACTTTAATCATACTGGCGCTGGCATGAACCATCGTAATACCGCGACCGGCAATTTCAGCCATATCTTTTTCATCATCAAGACGGGCCACCAAATAGGAAATTTCCCCGTCCGGTGCCATGTCCTGAATTAATTCATCCAACTCTATGCCAAGCCCTTTGCCGGCAAGAATTTTTTCCATACTAAAAACCTCCTAACGCCGCCAACAGGCTACCTTGCGCCCTTCACGCATAACGAGCGGCGGTTTGGCTTCCTTGCATTGACTTGTCACTTCCGGGCAACGCGATGCAAAAGGACAGCCTGTAATATTAGCCAGCGGGCTCGGTACTTCACCGGCCAGCACCGGTCCGATACTCATATGCGGCGCCAACGGCGCATTTAACTGAATCAAGCCTGTGTATACGGGTGGAGCGGGTTTTCATAAACGGCCTTCGTCGGCCCTTCTTCCACCACAGCGCCCAAATACATAACCGCAATCCGCTGACTGATATAACGAACCATGTTCAAATCATGGGAAATGAATACGTACTGATACGGCGCTCCGCCTGCAAGTGCTCCAGAAGCGACACAATTTGTACCTGAATAGACACGTCCAAGGCGGAAATCGGTTCATCGCAGATATACACTGCGGCTCACTGATAAGGCTCGACCGATGCCGATACGCTGACGCTGGCCGCCACTGAATTCGTGCGGATATCGTTCGCCCTGCGCCTTTGTGAGTCCCACCTGTTCCAAGACGGCATCCACTTTCGCTAATTTGTCGGCTTCACTGAGCGACACATGACCGGTAGTCCGCACCGTTAACGGTTCCAAGAGGCTTTGCCGCACCGTCATACGCGGATTCAAGGACGCATAGGGATCCTGGAACACCATTTGAATATGCTGCAATACATGTTCTTGATCGGCGGGACTCTCAATTTCACGGCCCGCCACAACAATGCGGCCCGATGTTTTCGGATAGAGGCCCATGAGCGTACGCCCGAAAGTGGATTTACCGCAGCCCGATTCCCCTACCAGGCCTAATGTTTCGCCTTCAGCCTGTGACAGCGACACACCTTCCAACGCGCGCACCAATTGACTATTTTGTTTTAAAAAACCGCGTCGAACGGTAAAATGCTTCGTTAAATCATGGGTTTCCCAAATATTCATGACTTCACCGTCCCTTCTGCGTTGGTATTATTTGTCGCCCCAAGAGGCGCCGTTGCAGTCGCCGGCTCGCCCTCAACTGATTGCCCTTCGGCATCATTCGCAGCGGCTAAGCGATTACAATAAGCATCACATTTCTCCAGTAATTCGCCCGACACCGTAGGACACGGCGTAATTTTAGCCTTAGCCAGCCAACAGCGTAAATTATTTTCCAATCGTGGCATTTCCCGGGCGCAAATTCGCATTGCTTTAGGACAACGGGGATGGAAAGAACACCCCATCGGCAAACTGTATAAATCCGGCGGCTGACCGCCGATAGCCTGCAATTTAGTCGTGGCCATAGTCGGCAGTGATTGTAAAAGGCCTTGTAAATACGGATGACGCGGATTTCCCAATAAAGCTTCCACCGTACCTTCTTCCACAATCTGACCGGCATACATAACGGCCATACGGTCACACATTTGAGCAATGACCCGCAAATTATGGGAAATAATAATAAGCCCCATGTGTTCCGTTTTTATTAACTCTTTTAGAAGCAATAAAATTTGTGCCTCCGTCGTCACATCGAGGGCCGTCGTCGGCTCATCGGCCAGTAATAGGCGCGGCTTGCCCGCTAAGGCCATGGCAATGACAACACGTTGCCGCATGCCGCCACTAAGTTCATGGGGATACTGTGCTAAACGGCGGTCCGGATCGGAAATGCCTACTTTTTGGAGTAATGCTGCCGCTTCCGCCTTCACATCGCCCAAAGTTTCCCCGCTTCGTTTGGCCCGTAACTTAATAGATTCAATCAGCTGCGTGCCGACAGATAAAATAGGATTCAGCGCCGTCATAGGATCTTGAAACACCATAGCTACAGAAGAGCCACGCAAATGGCGCCATGACGCTTCACCGAAATCTTTACAATCCGTATCGGCCACTTGAAGCGCCTCGGCCTTCACCGTAGTAATATCTCGCGGCAATAAGCCATTAAAGCCTGTACCGTAACAGACTTACCGCACCCCGATTCACCTACGATGCCCAGCACTTCCCCGGCCTCTAACTTAAGCGATACATCGCGTACAACCTCTACATCACCGGCAAAGGTATGAAAGGTTACGCGTAAATTTTCCATAGTAACTAAACTCATCGTTTCACCTCTCCTTTCGGATCCAAGGCATTACGAAGGCCGTCCCCAAAGAATGTAAAGCCAAGCATGGTAATGGCAATGGCCAAGGCCGGCGCCACCAATTGGAACGGATAGGAACGAATGGAGTTAATCCCTTCCGCCGCAAGCACCCCCCAGCTCGCCATAGGGGCACTGACACCGAGACCGATAAAGCTTAAAAAGCTTCCGTAAAAATGGCTTCCGGAATGGCCAAGGTCATAGTAATGATGATCGGTCCCACACAGTTCGGCAACATATGACGGAATAAAATACGCGACGCCGGCACGCCCATAGAACGCGCTGCGAGCACATATTCTTCATTCTTTAGCGTCACAATGCGGCTGCGCACAATACGCGCCATAGTGAGCCAATACGCGATACCAAGGGCGATAAATATGGAGGTTAAACCCGGCGATAAGACCACCATGAGCAAAATTACATATAATAACAGCGGAATACCGTACAAAATATCTACAAAACTCATCATGAGTCTGTCTACTTTGCCGCCGAAGAAGCCCGCTACGCCGCCGTAAATAACGCCGATAGCGAGGTTAATAGCGGCTGCCACAAAACCGACAGCCAAGGAAATACGAGCGCCATACACAACGCGCACATATAAATCACGGCCCAGCGTATCGGTACCGAACCAATGCGCCGCTGACGGTGCCTGATTGCTTCCGCCAGATTCTGATCCGCATAGGTATACGGCGATAACCACGGCCCTACGATAGCCAGTAACAACATGCATATAATAATGAACAGCCCAAAGAGAGCCAATTTATTTTCTTTTAAGCGATGCCACGCATTGGGACGCGGACGATACACCACTTCGGCGGTCACATCGGCCGTCGTGCCATGAGCACGCAACGGCAAGAAATCGTCGGTCAGCTTCATGACTCATCCTCCTCTTCCATAGTAACGCGCGGATCTACGAATGGATACAATAAATCCACCAACAGGTTAAAACCTACTACGAGAGCACTGTAGAAAATGGTAACCCCTAAAATAACCGTATAGTCGCGATTATAGATGGATGTTACGAAATACTTCCCAAGCCCCGGAATGGCGAAAATTGTTTCTACGATAAAACTACCCGTAAGCAGCGCCGCCGCCAGCGGCCCCAAATAAGTCAAAACAGGTAAGATAGCATTTCCTATGGCATGTTTCATAATAACATCCCAATTGGCTAAGCCTTTGGCCCGTGCCGTTTTAATGTACTCCTGCTGCATGACGTCGAGCATGGTGGAGCGGGTAAGTCGGGCAATAAACGCCATCGGCTGTGCCCCCAAGGTCAAAATCGGCAACACCATATAGGCCGGTCCCTTCCACAGCGCCACCGGAAAAATCGGCCACACAAAGCCCAACCAATATACCAGAAGTGCCCCGATGATAAAGGTAGGCACGGAAATTCCCAAGGTAGATCCGAAGGTTATGATATAGTCCAGCCATGTGTTCGGCTTCAACGCACTGCCGATACCGGCCGCCACGCCGCCAATTACGGCAAACACCAAGGCGCCAAGGCCCAGCTGTGCCGACACGGGGAACGACTCGCCAATAATATCATTGACGGAACGGCCCAAGTACTTATAGGACGGTCCCAAATCAAACTGCACCACATGCTTCATATAATCTGTGTACTGAACCCAAACCGGATCATTCAAATGATAGGTTGCTTCAATGGTCGCCTTAATCTGAGGCGGCAATTTCTTTTCTTCCGTAAACGGTCCGCCCGGGATGGCATGCATGAGCATAAAGGTAATCGTAATTATGGCCCACATAACAACCACGGCTCCGATGAGACGTTTAAATAAATAGGTACCCACCAATCATCACACTCCTTAGTTGATAATTTTTATATATATATTATACACGAGTCGTGGTCATTTGCGATGCAGTAATTCTCAATTTAGTACATGTGTTCTGTATACATCTTTCCATCTGTCCTATCAAAAATATAAATTCTGTATATTTACATATGACACATATTTTTTTAAAATGTTATTCATACAAACGAAATCAAACGTGCTTGCCCTTTGGTAAGCCTATTTTTAGAAAAGAGGTATGTTTATGAATCCAGTTCCGGTAGTCCTTTCCATTCAAGATATGAGCTCCATTGGTCGTTGTTCCCTTACGGTAGCCATGCCGCTCCTCAGCGCCTTCGGCTCCCAAGCGGTACCGTTCCCAACGGCTTTACTGTGCAACCACTTGGAATACCCAAACTATGAAATGGTCGACTTCTCCGAACATCTTCGTCCGTTCATGGATTGCTGGGAAAAAAACGGCATCACCTTTGATGCCATTCAGAGCGGTTTCCTCGCTTCCCCGGAACAAATCCACATCGTAATCGAAGCGATTGAACGCTTTGGCCAAGATAAACCAATCATCGTCGATCCGGCCATGGCGGATGACGGCAAATTATACTCCGTTTATAACGACACGATGGTACAGGAAATGCGCAAACTCATTGCTCATGCGGATATTATTAAACCAAATTACACGGAAGCAAGCTTCCTCTTGGGTCATAAATATGAACCGGAAACAGTGGATGAAGCTAAAATTCGTCAGCTTTGTAAAGAACTTCACGAATTAGGTCCCCGTCATGTCATCATGTCCGGTGTACCTCATCAGACAGAAGCCATCGTAGCTGTTTACGACGGCGAAACCGATGAATTACAATTGGTAAGCACCAGCCTTGTACCGGTAAAAGCTCACGGCACGGGCGACATTTTCACCGCTGTCTTAACCGGCGCTTTGATGCAGGGCTACGACACCTTAAAGAGTGCCGAAATCGCCGCCAACTTTACCACCGATGCCGTAAAATATACGCACGAAACCATCGGCTCCATGCGTGACGGCTTGTTGTTTGAACGCCTCTTGGGACGTTTGACCGCGTTAATTAAATAAATTTGAAATAAAAATAGACAGTCACTAAAGGGACTGTCTTGGGAGGTCTTTGTTGTGAATTTAACAGTTCGAGATATTATTTATATCGGTATGCTATCCGCCATCTGTGCCTTAGCTACCACGTTTCTTATTCCATTACCCGGTGGCGGCATGGTTCACCTCGGTTCCGCTGCGCTGTTTACTATTTCAGCCCTCTTTGGCGGACTCTACGGCGGACTTGCCGGTGCCATCGGCTCAGTCTATTCGACTTAGTCATGGGCCATTCAGCGTATACCCTGTTCTCCATCGTAATCAAGGGTATTTCCGGCCTCGTTGTAGGCTACATGATTGTCGGTTTTCGTCCTAATCCGTTAAAAGCTCGGGAAGCAACCTTTGCCCGTCTTTTGAGCGCCATGCTGGTCGGTGCCGTTTGGACAGCCCTTGGCTATTTGGTAGCTTGGGCATACGTATTGGACAGCTTTATGGTAGCCGTAGGTAATTTACCGGCTTCCTTCTTAACCAGCGGTATCGGTATCGTAGTGGCCCTCTTCCTTGTAAAAGGCCTTCGTAACATAATTCGCTAGTATGGCATACATCATTCTTATAAAAAATTAATGTTAAATTATTAACACGATGTCCTCAGAGGTAATGTCCTACACACCATTACCTCTTGGATATACATCTCATTAATCCTTTCTCTCTAAAAGGCGCAGCAGTTTCTCCCTGTTGCGTCTTTTTATGTATCCCCTTTTAACTTAATTTTAATCGTTTCCCCTTACTATTTACGGTGAAGAACTTTTCCCATTCTTTACATATTTTTTAACTTATTATTATGCAATTTGTTAAAAAAACGCCCTATATGGCGTCAAATATTTAAATATGATATAATAATGAAGTTCTATTACTAGTAAAGGAAGATTTTATGGATATTCTATTTAACATAGGCCAGGCGTTTGTAATGGGCTTATCGCCTTTACCATTACCCGTTGGGGTTATGTCAAGCAAATAAAAATATTATATCTGCAAGGGCGCTTGAACCGATTACAATTCTTAATCGGCCTCATCGGCATGACCATCGTAGTCGGACTGTTCAACACCATGATTGCCACAATGATGGATAGTGTAGTTATCCTCATTGCCTATTGGGGTGTCCGTATATTAAGTTTTTTGGGCCACTCGGTCCTCTTGTCCTTCTATTTCGTACTCTATGCAAGGCGCTTCCAAGACTTTTCATTCCACGGCGTTATAGGTATTTTATGGTGTATATTCATCGCTTTTACCTACCGTACTTGCCGATTAAATCTACCAGTGCCGCCTTCGCAGTACTCATTTGGATTGTAAACTTAATCCTACTCGTCATCCCCGGTTCGTCAAAACCGAACAAATACGGCTTACCGGCTATCTGGCCGCAGAAACGAGTAGCCCGCCCGCAACGAACGAGAGTGGCAAGTCCACTGAATCACGAGCAGCAACGATAAACATCAAACCCTATAATTTACTTTAGACACTAAAGAGTATTCTATTTACAGGTACTTTTAGTGTCTATTTTATATAGTAATCTCACTCTGCGAAATCAATTTGTAAATATATAAAAGAACACGCTACAGTGCCTATTCGCTGCAACGTGTTCTTCTTACTTCTGTACGTATTTTTTTATTTATGGTCATAGGTTTTTAAGGTAAAAACCAATTCATTAATCGACGCACTCAGTGAATCCATTTTGTGTTCCAGACGTATCAATAAATACGCCGCAACCACCATGGGGAATCCGTAATTAGCCGTCGCTGTTAGAATTTCTTCCATAAAAACACCTCCTTATTGAAATACATTCAATTTAAAATATATCGACAAGGAGGTTCCAAATATTTTTATAATATTTCTTTATTTACATAAATATTAAGCTGAATGTTGAATGAGCCACTCTTTTAGCATGTCTACTGATACAGAATTATCAGCAACACCAATAATTAATGCCTCAGCTTCATCATCGGTATAAGTTAAATTAATTTCTTCTAACGCTAGATATATTTGCATAGAGTGAAATGCTATTCGCTTATTTCCATCAGTAAAAGCATGATTTTTAGCTAAACCATAACAAAGTTGTGCTGCTTTATCATAAGTTGTAGGATATAAGTCTTCTCCACCAAATGTTTGAAACGGGGTATTAACCGCCGATTCCAATAAGTTTAAATAATGGATTCCCGATTTCATAACGGAAGATGCTTCTAAATCCTTATGAAACTGTATAATATCATCGATTAATAAATGTATAATCTTATTCATCTATTTTCCAATCTTTTATACAAATTTTGGTTTCGTTTAAGAATTTCTGCCGATAAAGCTTTCATTCTTTTAGCCAAATCTTCAGATGTTTTTGATGTAATAATAATTTTATCTTGATTTTCCTCTTGAATATTTCTTTTCGACATATAGAGCACCCTTTCTTTATATTTTTTAGTAAATCTTCTTATTTCAATATATCACAATTCGACGGCCTAGTGAATCAACAAAATCCATTCCAACAAGGTACATACGATATAGGCAATAATAAACTTAATTTTCTGTTTACGGTCGCGGTCTTCATCAGCGATTTTAAGACGCTGTGCCAAAAAGCGTTTATCACGAATCTGCAAGAGTAAGTCGCGAATATTCGCCTGACTTTCCGCATCGGTTTCCTTCCCGTTCCCCTTGAGCGCTACCTGTTGAATCTGAATACGGCGCTGCAATTTACGCATTTGAATCTTAATATTATTATGGACAAAGACACTTTGCCATTTTTTACGGGAATCAAAATACATGTAAATATAGCGCGGAATGTTCATGACGATAAAACTGATACACAAAATCCCCAAAGAAATAAGGAAATATGTGGAAAAGGAGAATTCAATCGTCTCCGCCGGCAAATAGTGGTGAAGGATGATAAAACTGATCCACACACCAATCGGCAATAACAACGCTGCTGCCAAGTCAATGGAACGAACCCAGCTGGTTTTCACGGGCACTTCCGGAATATTATAGGTCTCCACCTCATCGCGGAAGGCATAGTATTCCAAACGAAGTACAGACTGTTCCGAACGGGCATTAATTAAGATAACCGGTCCTTTAGCATTCGTACAGCGATTCGGCCAAGAAATTAAACGGCGAATCGGACTGTCCGGGGACAAATCAAAACGGATGATGCCTTTTTTTTCAAAACGCACCGTCGACCCGTCACCGATAATTTCAAAGGGGTTAAAGAAGGTGCCCAACAGGCTGAGGCTCCAATTGCCCAATAAATGAACAATCGTATTCATAATAAAGCCGCCCATATCGACGTCGGACATATTCAATTTTATGGAAAAACTCGAAGCATAGTCGTCAAACCAAAAATCTTCGATGGTAAATTCTATATTAATAACGGTCCCGAGGGTTGTAATAATCCCCATGTAGACCTTATTGTTATTTTCAAACTCAAAGGTAACAGAATAAAATAACCAGTGATTTCGCAATTGAGCTTTCAAAATGCGGTTAATCGCATCTTCCTCAACACTGATAATACGATGATCGTATAAATCGGTTTCGCTCGCCTCGCAAGGTTCGGCCTCAATTTGTTGCTCAGGCGTGACCGGTTTCTCTGCGATTTTCTTGCGTGTTCCTTTTGTCATCGATTCTGCCAATTCCAATAATCGCGTGACTAGACTGTTCATAACGCCTCCTATGGATTTAGCATGTTTTCAGTCCATATTATAACATAACGCACCCGATTTTAAAACTACATAGCATATCGACAGTTTTCAAAAAAGCCGATTCTATCGCCATTGAGTGCATTTAACTTGATTATTCATTCTAAAAAAATGACTGCCAAGCCCTTTCGAGCCGGCAGTCACAAATTTATCCCCCGGATATCATGGATACCCTGTCTGCTATTTTGCAAAGTGTTAAACAGTTTCCATGGATAGCTTGCGATACGCATAAAAGGCACCGCGTTTTGCCATCAATTCATCATAGGAGCCGTCTTCTACAACCTGACCGTTTTCTAAGAATAGAATTCGATCCATCTTCTCCAAACCGCCCAGATGGTGAGTAATATAGATGACTGTTTTATCCTTCATCAAGGTGTACAAGGAGTTCTGTATATCTTGGCGGACCAATTGATCGAGCCCTTCCAACGGTTCATCGAGCAACAAAATCGGACTGTTGCGGAGCCACAAACGAGCGAGTGCAATACGCTGACGCTGCCCGCCGCTCACACCGCTGCCGCCACTTCCGATAATTGTCTTAAGACCGTTTGGCAACGTATTAACCCAATCGGTTAAGGCGGCGAATTCAATAGCTTTCACCATTTCCTCAGCCGTTGCTCGCGGTTTAGCCAGGCGAATATTATCTTCCACCGATGCATGGAATAAATAGGTATCCTGCGTCAAGGCACCATAGTATTCACGAGCCTCAGCCAAAGACAGCGATTTAAGCTCCTTGGCGCCCAACGAAATCCGGCCTTCGTAATCGTAGAACCGTTCCAACATAGTAAGGAGCGTCGTTTTGCCGGAGCCGCTCGGCCCTACTACGGCTACTTTTTCACCCGGTTTGATATGAAGTGATAAATTCTCATATATATATGGCTCGCCCTCGTCATAGCGGAAGCTTACCTTATCAAAATTAATGCCCAAAGATGGCGAGCCCACTTTAACAGACTCAGCCGAAGCCACCGACTGAATCACCTCATTTTGAGCGTCCGAATCGGCACTCTCAGCCGTCACCATCGATTCCTTAACAGCCGGAGCCTGCTCCGCCAATTGAACCAATCGTTTCATGGCGGCTAAACTTTCACGACCATGATACCAGGCAATAGTCAGCGGTGCCAAGGCTTCAAAATAGGATTGCAAGGCAATGGCCACTACGGCGATGAAAATCCCTTCCTCCTGACTGCCGTTAGCAAGCGGAATCATGATGAGCGCCCCCAGCACCATCGTTAATTGGGTGAGCCCCAAGAAGAGCGTATCGCCGATATTGGTACCGCGATGAACGATATGCTGAGCCGACGTCAAATCGTTAAACTGACGATCCACCAAGCCGTCACACGCGGTTCCTGCTTGTACGTTATGATATCCATGATGCCCGCCAAGCTTTCCACCACCGTATCCTTTATACCGCTGCGATATACGAGAGCTGCATCCGTAGCCAGCGCATTATGACGATACACAATAAACGGAATCACCACGGCCCCCAAGATAAAGACAATCGCCAATAGCCACACCAGCTGATAGCTGAACTGGGCCAAGAAGTAAAAGCCGATAATAGTTAATAAGACAGCCCCCGCAGGCGGAATAATAACACGCAAATAGAAGAATTGGAGTGTCTCGATGTCCGCATGATGCGGCCTAAAATATCACCGGAACCGAGTCGATGCAACGCAGCCGGCATCAACGGCTCCAGCTTTTTATAAAACCATACGCGTAAACCGTAGAGTCCTTGGAAGGCCATATGATGCGATACATAGCGCTCAATATAACGGCATACGGCGCGACTGATACCGAAGAAGCGCACCCCTACAATAGAGAGGCTTAAAGCCGCCAATTCAGGGCGTAGCGCCGCCGACGTGATAAGCCAAGCCGACGTTGTCAAAAGGCCGACGTTCATGAATACCGTCAAGAAGGAGAATAATAAGCTGAGCCATAGGGAATTACGCGCAGGCCCTAATACGGCAAATAACCGACTTAGTGAGTTCCATGTCGATATATTCTGCGTAGGTTCGCTGACTTCAATATGCGTTGCCCCCGGTGCCGCATGGGCGGCAATGACCGGATGGACAGCTTTTTCAATATCAACATAAGGCTTAGTGTGACTATTCCCTATAGCATCTGCTGTCCCTATGCAGTCTCTGTAGCTCCGGCTAGGGCAGTCTCTGCAGTCCCGTTATAACTCACACCGTCGGAAGTAACATCAGCGGTGCCGCCCACGCCCGCTTTGACGAGTTCGCTGAAGTAGCCGTCAGCAGCTACCAACTCATCAAAAGATCCGCTTTCAACGATATGCCCCTGTTTTAACACCAATAACGTATCGGCCCAACGCATAGTCTGCAAGCGATGCCCGATGAGCAGCACAATCTTATTCGCCATCAATCGTTCCAAGCTTTTGCCAAACTCTGTTCCGTCGCCACATCAAGATGGGCCGTTACCTCGTCCAGCACGATAATCGGTGATTGTTTAATAAAAGCACGAGCGATGGCGATACGCTGGCGTTGCCCGCCGGATAAACCGAGGCCCCCTTCACCCAGCATGGTATCAAGGCCATGAGGCAAGGAATTTACAAAAGCTTCCGCTTCCGCATCACGAACGGCTGCCCATACTTCCTCATCCGATACAGGCTGACCAAAGGTAATATTCTCACGCAACGTACCACGGAATAAATGGGGTTGTTGCGGCACGAACGTCACTTGATCACGCCAAAAATCCGCCTCCATGTCAAGCAAGTTCACGCCGTCCACTACAATTTCACCCTTTGTCGGTTGCATGAGGCGCAAAAGTAAATGTGCGAGCGTACTCTTGCCGGCACCGCTGCCGCCGACGAGCATGGCTTTTTCACCGCGACGCAAAGTGAAATTAATATTTTCAACCGCATACGTGACAGCCGGTTTTTCAGATAAAACCTCGGCTCATTGGTATTATGTGCTTGATGACCCGTCACGCCGTACGCATAAGACAGCGCTTTAAACTCTACCGTGTTAAGCGCCGCCGCTGTAACTGTGCCGGACTTAGGTTCTTCAATCGGCAAGGCTAAGAATGTATCAATTTTGGCAAGACTCACCTGACCCGCATACCGGTATGGAAGGCGGCCCCCAACTGACGAAGGGGGCGTAAAACTCAGGCGCCAAGAGCAATACGAAAAAGGCCGGCAAGAACGTTTCATGGCCGTAAAGCAAGGCCATCCCCATGTACACAGCGATTAACGCCGTACTGATAGTGCTGACCAACTCGAGCACCAAGGCGGACAAAAAAGCCACGCGCAAAACGCGCAAAGTAGAATCTCTAAATTCTGCGGACAGACGGGCAATAACGTCTACCTGTTCTTCGGAGCGACCGAAGAGTTTAAGCGTCACAATGCCTTGGAGGACATCCAAGAAATGACCGCTCAGGAACTCATACGCTCCCACTGCTCTTTATTCATAGCCTCCGCTTTTTTACCGATTAAAATCATAAAAAACGGAATGAGCGGGAATGTAATGAGTAAGATAATAGCCACCCACGGTGCCGCATCAATGATGGCAATGGCCATAATGAGCGGAATCATCATGGCATACAGCATCTGCGGCACATAACGGGCTATGTACGCTTCTACGCTTTCCAGACCATCTGTCATTAAATGAACCACGTCACCGTGCCGTTCACCGGTAAAGGGCCCTAAACGTAATAAATGATGCCAAATTTTTTGGCGCAAATCTTGTTTGGCCAGCTCCGCCAAATGCCCGCCGTTTGCTCCTGGCAATACGTTGCCACCATGCGAAGCACGACGGATGCAATAAGCCAAGTCACCGTAGACCAAACTTCGTCCAACGGCAAACCTTCAAAAATTGTTTTTTCAAGCAACACCGCAAAGAACCATGCCTGACCGACAATGCCCAAGGTGCCTAATAAACTGAATACCCCTAATCCTATAGCCTTTCCCTTAAACCGAATTAACTCTTCACGAGCGGTTTTGACTATCACAGAAGCCTCCTAAAACAACAATAAATACAATATAAAAGAAAAATGCACATTTTACAATGTGCACTTTCAGCTTTATAACTATTATTCACCCCACAAGATGAAACCGTCATCCTCTTCATCAGGGATGATTACTTTTTCAGGTAATGTTCTGGTAATAATATCACCGGACACAGCGTCGATGATTACACCCTGTTGAACTAAGCCGTCTGTTTCATCATTGTGATAAATAGTAACTTCGTATTGAACTTTGCCGTTATCAGCTTCCAATTTCCAACCTTTACTGATAGCATCGCCACCGATGTTGGCAACAGCAATGGATTCAGCTTTCTTAGGATCAATAACATTGTTAGGATTGAATACTTATTCGGAATGTCTTTTTCTTTTTTATCCGATTTTTCTTTAATAACATTGCCCGTAATTACGTCAACTTGGATTGTATACGTATTTTTGAGCGTATAACCGGTAACTTCATAATAGAAGCGACCGCGATCCGGTTTTAACGTAATGGAGTGAACAGCCGAATTCGGATACTTAGCCAAGAACACACCGGCTACTTGACGCATGGATAATACCATGGACTGTACGGATCCTTCCATTCTGATTGACGGATTCACATCCGCTGCTGCTACCGTTTGAGGCATAGCCACCGCTACAGCACTTACTGCCATAGCACCGGCCAATAAACCGGCAAAAGACTTCTTTTTCATACAATAACCTCCTAAAATATGCTGCTTCCCCTAATGCTATCTGAATAACTGTCAAAGTCAACATATTCCGTTTTAATAATGTAAGATTAAACCTGCATATTACTTCAATTGTCCTTTAAGTATACCATGTTTACTCAGGCATACTCAATAAAAATCTACTTATCCTCGTCTTCCACTTTTTTTACCGTCGCCTTGTAAGAAAATGCCTTATGAGCCAAACGCTGGTCCACATCTTCTTTTACCAATTTATAAACGGTAGCCGCCAACGGCACGCTCAGTAAAATGCCCGGCACACCGTACAAGGTACCGCCGATAGTAATGGCGGCAAATACCCAAATGCCCGGTAAACCTACAGAGCTGCCCACGATGCGCGGATAAATGACATTGCCTTCAATCTGTTGCATAACCACGAGGACGATAATAAAAATTAACGCATCCATGGTACTCACCGACAACAACATCACGAGGCCCATGAAACCGCCAATATACGCTCCCAAAAGCGGCACCAAAGCGGTAAGCCCGATTACACAACCGATTGTCATGGCATAAGGAACGGATAATACGGCAAGGCCGGCACCGACCATGACGCCCAAAATTAAAGCATCGAGGAACTGACCGATAAAGAAACTGCTAAACACCTGACTGGCCGTGCGCCATACGTGAACCATGTTTTTAATATGATGGTCTTTGCCATAAGCACGAGCCAAGCGGCCCATCTGACGGCGCAGCACTTCTTTGTCAAGCAATACATAAATGGCAAAAATTAAGCCGATAACAAAGTTAAACACCATTTCAACGGTGTCACTCATTGTTTTCACAATGTAGCGACCGCTATCCGCCCCAATTTGGCGCAACTGTTCCACCGTCTTATCCGATTGAATGGAATCCATGACACCGGACGACGAAAGGTACGGCGTGTTTTCAATGAAACGACTCACCCACTCAGACGATTGCTGATACAAAGCCGGCAAGGCCTGCACGATAATGCCCAAGGAATGAACGAGTTGCGGTATCGCCATGTAACCGACGAGGAAAATAGCCAATAATATGGTAAAAATAGCCAGGACAACACAAACCAGTCGTCTGGTACTATGTTTCCAACCGCTTTCGGCAGAAGGAAAATAAATCTTCTCAAAGCGCTTCACAATAATATTGAGGACGAACGCTATGAGCACACCCCAAACCAACGGCATGACGGCATCCAGCCCAATTTTAAACGAAGTCAGTACCGAATCAAACTTAATAGTGAACAGAAATACTAAACCGCCCAAAATAATCAGGCTGATACTCGATTTATATTTCTTAAAAAAGCCCATACACTATTGCTCCCTATTAAAACAATTCTTAAGCAAACAAAGAGTCCAAACGGTCTTCATCAAGTAAAGTCCCTACCGTGAACGGACCGAACATACCGAAACGGGCACTTACTTCATCAAAACGCATTTCATTAACGATTTTTTTGAACTGAACCGCATCATCGGACATGAGCGTAATACCCCATTCCCAATCATCGAGACCACAAGCGCCGGTAGTAACTCTTTAATCGTTTCTTCGTATTTTTTACCGATTTGGCCATGAGAACGCATCATGCGACCGCGTTCCGCACGGTCCGTCATGTACCAGTTATCTTCCAAGTTGCGGCGTTTGCTCATTGGATAGAAGCACATATATTTTAAACGAGGAATATGCGGATACAAACGAGCTTGAACCTTCGGATGATTAATGTCGGTTTTCATGTAGTTACTTACTTCAATAACCGATACGAAAGAAGCAGTCGGTTCCAAAACGGCGCCGATAGCCAATTTACGAAGGGTAATTTCTTTGGCCGTAACGTCTTCCAAAGTTGGCTGCAAGAACCAAATCATGATGTCCCCTTTGCCGCCCGCTACATTGTACAAAGCATAGCTGGATGTTTCCGCTTCATGGCCGGCTTCCAATTCAGCGATAAACGCTTTGAATTCGGCTAAAGCTTTAATCTGACGTTCCGTATCCCAGGACTGCCATTTTTCAAAATTAATTTTGTATGTAGCGTGAATACTGAACCAACCTTCATAGGTCAAAACCGCTTTTTCATCAACACTCATGTCGTTCTGACTCATAGCTCCGGGATGTCCCATATGCTGTTCACTCATTGTAAATTCCTCCTTTAAAAAAAATTATTTATGTTCATTCACTAAATAGTATGTATTGTCATTCTGTAAATATTAGTTATCTTCATTTACCAAATGTTAGTTATCTTCATTCACCAAATGTTGTACCAAATCATGAGCCTGACGCACACCATCCGGCATGCCCACACCATCAAACGGCGTACCGATCATGTGAAGGCCGGGATACGCTTTAGCGGCGTAATCCTTAAGACGCGCTACCAAATCGCGATGCCCCACCTTATACTGCGGCATGCTCTTATCGAGACGAGTCAGTTCAACCCATAACGGTTTGGCGCTAAATTTCATGATACGCTGAATTTCCTTAACAGCCAGTTCTTTTAAGGTCTCACCATCGAATTGCTGCACCGTATTATCCCCCGGTTTGCCCATGAACACGCGCAACACGACTTTGTCCTGCGGTGTCGTCTGAGGCCACTTGGCGGTGATATAAGTGCAAGCCGTAAGCGGTGTATCTGTCTTACGGGTAATTACAAAACCGGTACCATCCAGCGGCGCATCAAAAGTCGCGCGGTCAAAACCCATAACGGCGATAGCACAAGTAGATAAGTCCATATTCATTAATTCGCCAAAATGAGCATCCTCCGCGAACCACTTTTTGTAACTCTGCGGCGGGGTGGTAATAATTACTTCTTCGTAAGGGCTCTTCACCGTACCGCCCAAGACATAACCGTCTTTTACTTTTTCAATAGATGTTACGGGCGTACTCTTATGAAGGGTTACATTGGCCGGCATTTGTGCCACCAATTCGTCGATAATCGATTCCAAACCGCCGGTGAGCTGACGGAATTGACCACTCGGTTTTACATTCGTTGCGGCTCGTTGCTTGCGCGCTGCCAACATACCTTTAACCATGTTGCCATGTTTGCGCTCCAAACTGTGGAATTCCGGGAATGTCGCATCGAGGCTCAACTCATAAATATCGCCGCCGTAAATCCCCGACAACAATGGTTCGATAAGCTTATCCATCATTTCGTTGCCCAAGTGATATTTGAAAAAATCGCCTATGGACACATCCCCATCCGTCGGATAAGCTTTTGAAAATATCCTGCATAGCGCGGAATTTACCGGACCATGACAACAAAGTAGATTTGGCAAAAGGCACAAACTCCGTAGGAATCCCTACAATGGAGCCCCCCGGTATAGGGAACATACTGCCTCTGTCATAGATGAAAGCCTGGCCGGTAGCATTGGTAACCAGCGTATCGCCCAGCCCCAATTCATTGATTAAATCCGTCATAGCCTGCTTGCGGGCTAAATAGGAATCAGGCCCCACTTCCACTACATAACCGTCCACACGTTTCGTTTTAATTTTACCGCCAAATCGCTGTTCTTCTTCGAACACATCAATCTGCCAGTCCGGCTTAGCTCGGCCCAAATAGTAGGCCGTCGAAAGGCCTGTCAGACCACCGCCAATCACCGCTACTCGACTCATTCTGTCACCTCATCTTCTAAAGGTAAATGTAGTACGCCTGCGCCATGGCTTTTACAAAAAGCGCATCCGTATTCGGCATCGGTACGCGCTTGTAGGCAACCCCAAGCTCATCGCAAAGGGCTCTACAAGCAATATCATTATCATATAATATTTCCAAATGGTCACATACGAACCCGATAGGTACATACACAACCGCTTTAACATTATCTCTCGCCACGACTTCGCGGGTCACCGCTGCCACATCCGGCGTCAACCAGTCACCGCGAACACCGGCACTTTGCCAAGCTATTTCATAAGTCGTAAGACCTACGGATGCAGCAATGCGCTTAGCCGTAGCTTGAACGGCTTCCGGATAAGTGTCACCCATGTGAATTACGTGGTACGGCAAACTGTGGGCCGTAAAAATTACGCCGACCTCAGCCGGATTTGTTGTTTCCGCCGGAATGGCTGTTTCAACCGAATTCGTTATGTCCGACGAATTTGATGAATCTGTCCGACGCAATAGGCCTACGGTTTCCGCCAGCGTCGTTTCCAACGCCTGATGCCAATAGGCCAGGAACTCCGGTTCTTCATTCCAGGCCGCCACTTCCCGAATTTCCATTTGATAACGAGCCGCCCGTCGTTTGGCTCGTTCAAAATAGGAAGCCGTCGCAAAGAGTGAAAAATACGGCGCCATCACAATAGCCACCGCCTTCGTGATACCCGCTTCACCCATGGCCGTCACCGCATCTTCAATAAATGGCGGCATATGCTTATGGCCGATATATAATTCATAGCTTACATCATCGCTATGCTCGTTAAGCTGCTTAGCTAATAATTCCGCTTGCCCTTCCGGTTAAAGCCCCAGGGGCGACAAACCGCCGATGGCTTCATAGCGTTTTTTCAAAACCGCTACTTCCGCCTCCGTCGGTGCATAACCGCGGCGAATGCTTGTATAATAAGGCATCAAATCGGCTTCAGCGGTTGGTGTGCCGTAATCCATCACCAATAACCCGATTCGCTCTTTCATTCCGTCCCTCATCGCGCCGTCACTTCATGCACATAGGACACGATGCGCTTCAATACATCCGGATTAGCTTCCGGCACAACCCCATGGCCCAGGTTAAAAATATGACGACCATGTTCCTTACCTTCCGCCAAGATGCGATCGATTTCGCCCTGAATCACCGGCCAATCCGCAAATAAATAGGCCGGATCCAAATTGCCCTGCACCGCCTGCGTAATCCCCATAGCTTTCGCATCGGCAATCGGCGAACGCCAATCAAGGCCGATTACATCAACCGGCAATTGGCGCCACAGCGGCAATAAGTGATACGTCCCTACGCCGAACATGGTGATTGGCGTAGTCGGGAACTTAGTCTTTAAGGCCGTAATTAACTCTTTCATAAACGGATAAATGCGGGCTTCGTATTCGCGCGCACTCACGGCACCTACCCAAGAATCAAAAATCTGGATGGCGGCGGCACCTGCTTCGATTTGCGCACCTAAATAGACAATGCTCATGGCTGTCAATTTTCCATCAACGCATCCCACAAATCAGGACGCGTCACGAGCATTTGCCGCGTTTTCTGATACGTCTTCGAAGGGCCCCCTTCCAGCATGTAACTGGCTAAAGTAAACGGGCCCCGCCAAAACCGATGAGCGGCACCTTAAGTTGCTCTTTCGTCAGAATACGAATTGTTTCCAACACATGAGGCAAGGACTCCGCCATATCGAGAGCGCCGATAGCGGCAATATCTTCCGCCGTGCGAATCGGATTGCCGATAACCGGACCAATGCCGGACTTGAGCTCTACCTCCACCCCGATAGGCACCAAAGGAGTCATAATATCTTTATACAAGATAGCAGCATCTACATTATATTCTTCAACGGGCAAGCGCGTAATATAAGCGCAAAGCTCCGGTTGTTGTGTTATTTCGAACAAGGAATATTTTTCCTTAATACGGCGATATTCGGCTTGGCTGCGGCCTGCTTGCCGCATAAACCATACGGGGCAATGAGACGTTTCTTCCCCGCGTATCATTTGTAAGTATGTCGAATTCATAAGGTATCTTCTTTCCTTTGTTATACGCAATTTTATCGTTTGGTAAAGGCACTATCTACACTGTAGCGGCCCGGACCTGCGATAAAGAGCATAATGGCGCCGAACATCATCTGTGAAGGATAATCCCATCTAAAAAATCCGGCGTCCCATGCGGCTGCAGTCGACAATGAATAAAGTGAATGCAATCAATAGCGCGCCGAGACGTGTCAAAAGCCCAAAATAAGAAGAAATCCGCCTAAAAGTTCTGCCCCGGCCGCGGCCATACCGAGCAACAAAAAACCGTCCGGTACACCGAATTGAGCCGTCGTATGACCGATGGCATATAAATTTTGCTCACCACCGGCAAATTTGAAATATCCGTGAGCCATCATGATAAACCGAATACGATGCGATAAAACAACAATCCGAAATCATGATAGCGAAATAAATTATGAAATAGCATATTCATTCTGCTTCGTTATTCTCCTTATTTGCTGACTTTATTTGATTACTTTGGCGTAGCCGTTAACAATCGGCCACAAGGTATCATCATCGGCACTGTTAAGAGCGATGACGCGAACACTCGGTCCGAAATATAAATTATCGTACAAAACTACATGAAGGGTTTCACCGTAAATTACAGTGCTTACCATATTGTCAAAACGCAAAGTACCGGTATAGGTACCGTTTTTCTGCAAAGTTAACGGTTCGATGACACGATACTGTTGGAATACATTTTGGCCGCCTTCATTGATTAATTCGGCCAATTCCGGCAATACGGAATCTTCTTGTTTGTCTTTATTTTTCGTACTGAAAGAAAAGACCGGCATTTCACTTTCAATGCCCAAAGTACGAAGGCCCTGTTCACCAAGACGAATATCCGCTACGATGCCGTAGCTGAACACATTGTCTTTTTTATAACGCAATTGGTACACATCGGCACTCAATACGCCGCGATTCAACAAGTACTGCTGAATATCCTCACTGTTCGTAAATAAAGCTTTTTCCGAACCGGCCGACAAGGTAACATTCGTCGGTGCCTTAATATCTTTAATAGCTGTAGTGGCCGGTGTGGCCGCCTGCACAGCACTCCCCACACTAAAGGTAAGCGCCAACACAGCCGCTGCACACCAAGTAGTTAGTTTCATGCACAACTCCTTTTTGCTGACTGACTATTCTGACTCTTCTGCTTAACTGCTAACAGTCCGGCAACAAGGCCGGACCGACTAGCATATTACTGTAAATTAATCTCAATAACTACCGGCTAACGATGAGCTTACTCCTGCTAACGGTTAGCTTATTCCTGCTAACAGTTAACTTATTCCGGCTAACATTAACCTTTTTTCTGTGCTTTCGCCCAGCTGTCACGCAGGCCCACAATACGGTTCATCACGATATGTTCAGGGGTGCTGTCCAAATCGGTTACGAAATACCCCTGACGCAAGAACTGGAAGTGGTCGCCCGGTTTCGTCGTTTTGAAAGCCGGTTCCCCTTTACCCTGCATTACTACCAAGGAATTTGGATTAAGCTGTTCTAAGAAATCTTTGCTTTCCCATTCTTCTTCAGGTTTTAAGAGATAATCGTACAAGCGAATTTCCATGTCCACCGCCGTGGAGGCTTCCACCCAGTGCAAGGTGCCTTTTACTTTACGCTGGCAACCGCTGCCGCTGCGGCTTTCCGGATCATAGGTACAATGAATTTCTTTAATAGAGCCGTCTTCGTTTTTAATGACTTCATCGCACATAACGATGTAAGCACCTTTGAGACGAACTTCTTTGCCCGGGGTCATGCGGAAGAATTTTTTCACCGGAACTTCCATGAAATCGTCCTGTTCAATGTAGATTTCACGACCGAACGGAACTTCACGAGTACCCATAGCTTCATTTTCCGGATTGTTTTCAATGGTCATCATTTCCGTCTGACCTTCCGGATAGTTAGTAATAACCACTTTTACCGGGTTAATAACCGCCATCTGACGCGGTGCTTTCATCTTCAAATCTTCACGAATACAGAATTCGAGAAGCGCAATATCTACCACACTATCCGCTTTAGCTACACCGATGCGCTGACAGAAATCGCGAATCGAAGCCGGTGTATAACCGCGACGACGCAAACCGGAATGGTAGGCATACGCGGATCGTCCCAGCCGCTTACGAGATTCTTTTCAACAAGCTGACGCAATTTACGTTTACTCATGACCATGTTGGTAACATTTAAGCGAGCAAATTCAATCTGCTGAGGTTTTTCCGTATCCGGCCAATCTTCAAGAACCCAATTGTAAAGCGGACGATGCACTTCAAATTCCAAAGTACATACGGAATGGGTGATACGTTCAATCGCATCTTCTACAGGGTGAGCAAAGTCATACATCGGATAAATGCACCATTTGTCGCCCGTGCGATGATGTTCCGCATGCATAATACGATACAATACTGGGTCACGCATTACGATGTTTGGCGAAGCCATATCAATTTTGGCACGAAGCACTTTTTCACCGTCTTTATACTTGCCTTCCTTCATTTCTTCAAAAAGACGCAAGTTTTCTTCTACCGGACGGTCACGATATGGGCTGTTGGTGCCCGGCGTACCGAAATCGCCGCGAGTTTCTTTAATCTGTTCCGGCGTCTGATCATCCACATAGCTTTGCCTTTTTTAATCAATTCTTTCGCATATTCATACATGGTGTCAAAGTAGTCGGACGCAAAATATTCGCGGTCGTCCCAATCAAAACCGAGCCATTTTACATCGGCTTCAATGGATTTCACATATTCCACTTCTTCTTTGGACGGATTGGTGTCGTCAAAACGAAGGTTCGTAAGACCGTTATAGTCATTGCCCAAGCCGAAGTTTAAGCAAATCGACTTAGCATGGCCGATGTGAAGATAGCCATTCGGTTCCGGTGGGAAACGAGTATGCACACGTTTGCCGTACTTACCGGATTCGTTATCTTTATTTATAATCGCCTCTATAAAATTAACTGTTTCATTATTTGGAGTTTCCAACAACAATCATCCTCTCTGCGACTTAATGTCCGTTTATTTACATCTCTTTATTTTATCATAAATAGAGACTTATTGATAGCTAAAGTCCGACCGCAACGGACTTCGTATCGAAGTGGCCAAACAATAGTATCGAAGCGGTCAAACACTAATTACCCCTTATAGTTTACTTCCTTATTTACGCATGTTTTAAGCGGTTTTCCCTGCAAGCCCAGAATAATGTTATCGGCCGTAAGCATAGCCATGTCACGACGGGTACGGTCTGTGAAGGAGCCAATGTGCGGTACCACCAGCACTTTACCGGTCTGCAAAAGCGGATGATCAGCCGGTAACGGTTCCGGATCCGTTACATCCAAAGCGGCATAGTCGATTTCCCCTTCATTAAGAGCCCACACGAGCGCATCGGTGTCCACGATTTTACCGCGGCCACATTGACAAACAGCGCATCATTTTCATCTTTTTGAACGCCTCTTTGTCAAACATGTGATACGTTTCCGGCGTTAACGGAGCCATAACGAGGACCACATCGCTTTCGGCCAAGAGTGTATCGCGATCACGGTATTCAACCATGTATAAATGCTCATCCGCACGTTTATGACGATTGTTGTAAATAACGGTCATACCGAACGCCCGGGCACGGCGCGAAATGGAAATCCCGATGGCGCCAAGTCCGATAATCCCCAAAGTCGAACGACTTAAATCTTTACCTTTAATATTGGACGGACGTTGTGCCCACATACCGCTTTTGACAAAATCCGCATTTTCCACAATGCGACGGCTCGCCGCTGCCACAAGCGTAAAGGCCAATTCGGCTACCGATTCGGTCAAAACGTCAGGTGTATTGCCGTAAGGAATCTGACGGGCCGTCAAATCATCCACCGTCACATTATCGTAGCCCACCGAAGCTTGCGCGATAACTTTTAAATTCGGTGCATCGGCGATTAAATCGGCATCTACTTTGACAGTATTAATACTCCAGAGAGCATCGGCCTCCTTGAGCCATTCTTTCAAAGTTTCACGGGGCATTGGCGTCTTTTCCGTCCATTGCTTAATCGTCACATGTTCACCTAAATAGGCAAGCGCATCTTTACGAACCAAACCTGGTACAACTACAACTGGTTTACTCATTTGTGTCAACCTCCCGGACATATATAAAATCATTTGTATGTAAAAAATCTAAAACTTCGAAGAGTTATAAAAACTCTAAAAGCTGTTGCAACATATCTGAAAAAAACAGCCGAATTGTCAATCAAGTAAATTGATATCATCTCTCTCTTATTATATACAATTTGAGGCCATAGATAAAACAAAATCATAGATATTTTTAAATAAATAAATCTTTTGGTACTTTAGAATATTTTAATTGCTTTTTCATGGTAAAAAATATCTCCTTTGTGCTCATGTTTTTCAGGAATATTACAACTATTTACTTTATCTATTCATCAATCTATGTTATAGTTAACTTATCGATAAATACAAACAATTAATCATTCTCCCAAGCTCGTCAATTACGTATTGTGAATTTATTTGAAAAGAGGAACTTCCTATGGCATATATCGACGCATTAACTGAACAAGAAGTTACACTACGTGATTTTAAATCTGTATTAAATCGACTCATGACCAATTACAATCCAAAGAAACCGGTTACGATTACCATCGAAGAAGACGGTGAATCACGTACATTTTCATTAGTACCGAAACGTACGCGCCGGCGCTCAAACGGTGAGGCATTTGCCATTAAGGAAATCCCGTTTGAAACGTTGGAAGAACCAAAAGAACCGGGTACTTACATGGCCATTGATACGTTTAATATTGCTGAAAACACACCGATTCCGTTTGTATACGGCTTGTATGTAGATTTTGACGGCATTCGGGATTTACGCTTTTTTAACGACCGTGCCAGTTGTCAAAAATGGCTTAACAAGAAGATCAAATTACTTGAAAAATAGGCGATGTATATAAAACTGTTTGATAAATATTCTAATGGATTCACCCGGCTTGAAATCCATTAAATTAGTTTTAAGCACATCGTATTTATTTAATATAAGCTCTTTTATATCGAAAAAAATATATTTATAATATTTACATGATTGTATAAAAACCGGCTTAGGTCGGTCATGAATCAGCATTACACTTGGGAGGACTTATGAAAATCGCAACCTTTACAACGCCATCCGGCTTCCGCCAATGGGGCGTTATCGACGACGAATCACAAACTATTCTCGCAGTGCCGATTTGGAAGAAGCATACTTCTCCTCCTACCGGAAACGATTGAAGAGCTCATCAGCTTAGGTGACGAAGGCGTGTTATTATTAGCTACAGCTTTGGAAAAACACAATGAATCACCTGTAGCCGTGCCTTACAATCTCAGCGATGTAACCATCGATACACCGTTCAGCCCACATCGCAACATTATCTGCGTGGGCAAAAACTACCGCGAACACATCGTTGAATTCGACAAAACGGCCGACGAACCGGAGTTCCCTATTTTCTTCAGTAAATTACCGACAGCCGTAACCGGCCCTAACCGCGTAATTCCGTTGCATCCGAATGCAACTTCACAAGTGGATTACGAAGGCGAACTGGCCATCATCATCGGCAAACGAGCCAGCAACATTCCGGAAGATGAAGTATATGATCACATCTTCGGTTACACCATTGTAAACGATGTAACGGCACGCGATTTACAGCGTCGTCACAATCAGTGGTTCTTAGGTAAAAGCCTGGACGCTTCTGCCAATGGGCCCTGCCATTTTAATCGGCAACAAACAACCGCGCGACTTTGAAATTCGCACCTATGTTAACGACGAACTTCGCCAATCGGGCTCCACAGAAGATTTAATCTTTTCCATCCCGACCTTGGTTAGCACCTTAAGCCGCGGCATCACCTTGGAACCGGGCGACATCATCGCCACCGGTACGCCATCGGGTGTAGGCGTCGGTTTCGAACCACCTCGCTTCTTGCAGGAAGACGATCTCGTATCCATCACCGTACCGGGCATCGGTACCTTATCTAACACCGTAAAACGATCCGCACCGATTACGGAAATCGAAGATTACGAAGATTTCTAAGACAAGAACTAAACAAAAGGGCTGCAACGAAATATCCCCCTAAGTCATTAACTTGACGCTTATAGCTTATTGCGTTAAGATATACATAAGACGAGCCGTCATAGTGATTAGTACCGCTAGGCTCATCTCTGGTGAAAATAGGAAATTGAGAAATAGCCTAGTCGTTACTTAACGATTAGGTCATTTTTCATGCAGAATTAAGACCACTAAGGTAGATAACTAAAAATAAATTAAACAAGGTACTGTAACGAATTGATTTTTGAGTTATAGGACAAAAAGTGTGTGTAAAAAGTGCTGTAAACCTAGATAGATACTGGGTTTATAGCACTTTTATCTTTTTTGACAAAGATAAAGGGTGGACAAAAAGTGTGTGTAAAACATGCGTGAACCCACATAACTACTGACTAAAATGGTATTATATCTTCCTAAATAAAAACATAAATAGGAGGATGATTAATATTAAACAAGTAGTTTGCCCTGATTGTGGTCGAAAATGTATAAAACACGGTATATTGAAATCCGGTTCTCAGCGATG